>Ga0102901_1000588_pt1 | contig 12889 bp, 9 predicted proteins | sample Colrivmet1555A02_FD_78456 | JGI IMG/M metagenome (GOLD analysis project Ga0102901, IMG submission 78456) | Estuarine microbial communities from the Columbia River estuary - metaG 1555A-02 | ecosystem: Environmental > Aquatic > Marine > Intertidal zone > Estuary | place: USA: Columbia River... | reverse complement strand
TTGCTCCATCAACAGCACCCCCACGCCTTGCGACTTGATGGCCGTTAGAAATTGTGCGACTTGCATGACTAATTGGGGCGCAAGCCCTTCCGTAGGTTCGTCGACGATGAGCAACTGTGGCTGACCCAATGTGCTGCGTGCCAGCGAGAGCATTTGCTGCTCGCCACCAGACAACACGCCTGCGGGTGTTTTGAGGCGTTTCTCAAGTTGTGGAAACAGGCTCAAGACATCGGCAATGCCCCACGCCAGATGCGCTCGACGCGAGATGGCGTGGCGCGGCAGACCGAGTTGCAGATTTTGCTCGACGGTCAGATCGGGGAAGACGTCGCGTGTCTCGGGGACGAATCCAATGCCCGCCTGCGCCACCTCGAAGGGCTGTCGGTTGGCCAGCGATACCCCGGCCCAGGTCAAAGCACCCTCTGTTCGGACCAAGCCCATGATGGCCTTGGCTAAAGTCGAGCGTCCCGAGCCGTTGCGGCCCAGAACCGTCACGATTTCCCCTGTGCTGATCGCCAAATTGATGCCACGAAGCACGGGGGCCAGGCCATAGAAGGCCCACAATCGCTCTAACGTCAACGTGGCCATGACTCCCCTTCCCCGCGCCATTCGCCCAAATAGGCACGTTGCACCGCCGGGTCTTTTCGGACCTGCTCCGGGACGTCACAGGCGACCAAACGGCCATCAACTAACACGGCCATACGGTGGGCGAGTTCGAAAACGACACCCATGTCATGTTCGATTAAGAGAATGGTTTTGTCGTGCGTAATGTCAGCAATCCGTTCGAGAAATTGGGCTGTTTGCGCTTGGCTCATGCCCGCTGTGGGTTCATCTAGGAGCAGGAGTTGAGCGCCACTGCCCACCGCTTGCGCGATGTCAACGGCCCGCTGGTCGGCGTAGGGTAATTCGCCCACTGGCGTATCGCGTTTGTGCGTCAGCGCTAGCCCGGTCATCAAGCGCTCAACCTGCGCATCGACAGCCTGAAAGAGGCTGTTGCGTCGGCGTATCGGGTTCCAATAGCCGTAGCCAAAGCCCCCGCGCCAGAGGCAGGCCGCAGTCAAGCTCTCTGCCACGGTCAGCGACCCGAATACCCGACTGATTTGAAAGCTGCGCCCCACCCCCAACCGCGCAATGGTGTGTGACGGTAAGCCGTTGAGACGCTTACCCCTCAACTCGATGTGTCCGTGTGTGGGTTTGAACTCGCCCGAGATGAGATTGAACAGCGTTGATTTGCCCGCACCGTTCGGCCCGATCAGCCCCATGATTTCGCCGGGCATCAAGGCCAAGGAGACATCATGCAAAACCGTTGTTGCACCGAATTGATGCCCCACATGGTGCAGACTTAACAAGGGCTGGGTCATGTTTTCACCCCCTCCCGGCTTTGAGACTGGGCGCTTAAAACCCAGATGCTCACCGCGGTAACGCAGGCTGCCAGCCACCAGTGTGCGGCTTGACTCACGTCAACGCGCAGGCCCAGAAGGGCCAACTCGGGTGGCATGCCTGCGCCGACTTCCGTGACCCAGTGGTAGGTCATCTCAATCAAAACAATGGCGCCCAACACCAAGCCAGCGAAGGCAGGTAACGACCGCCATCGCAGGCCCGCCAACCATTGCAAACCCGACAGGCCGCCGGGCACTCGCATCACCACCCAGACAAACAGCAGGCCCACATAAAGCAACCAAGCGGGCGTGTAGGTTGACAGAATCACCATCGCAGCGACCATCAAAACGCCGCCGACCACCGCACCACCAATCAGCGCAGACCCGCCAACCACAGTGAACAGCATGGCCGCGCCGGAGCGTTGAAGGCTGAAGCTATCGACGCTTACAAACTCAAAGTTAAGTGCTGTCAGGCCCCCTGCAGTGCCCGCTAGACCGCTTGCGAGGGTAAAAGCGATCAGACGGATCACGCGCGCGTCGTACCCCAAAAAACCGATGCGGTTGACTTGATCGCGCGCGGCCTTCAACATCAGGCCAACCGGGGTTTGGGTAAAGCGCAGCACCAACCAAACGGCGGCACACAGGTAGGCGCTGGCTAGCGTGTACAAGTGCCAGGGTTGTGCCAACGTAAAACCCAAAGGCGCGGCCCCGACCACGCGATTGGCTGATAGGCCTGCTTCACCGCCCGACCATTCGGGGAACATCCAGGCCGCGGCCCATACCAACTCGCCGAGCCCCAATGTGATCATGGCGAACGCGGTCCCCGGGCGTCCAGTTGCGAGCCACCCCAGCATAAAACCGACGGCCGCTGCAACCGCGCCAGCCATGAGCGGCAAAAGGATGACGAACCACCATTGATCTAATCCTGCACCGAACCGCACATTCAGTCCGTGAACCACCACATAGGCACCCAAGCCGGTAAAAATCGCGTGTCCAAAACTGAGCAGTCCGCCCTGACTCAGCAGGACTTGATAGCTCAGGCAAATCAGAATCGCGACCACCGTTTGCGTTAGTAGGTTGAGGCTGTAGGCGCTCGGAAAGAGCAGTGGCATTACCGCCAACAAGACCAGCCCGGCCATCAAAGTTAGGCGCTGGGCTCGTGTCATGGCTGTCGCTCACTGCCCCACAAGCCTTGGGGACGCCACGCGATCACCGCAACCAACAATGCATAGGGCACCAAGGGCGCATAGTTGCTCAAGGGTTGCGTGAGCCAGCGTGCGGCGTTTACGGAGACAGCGGCGGGTTGCCCCAATACAGCCTGCAACTGCTGCCAGACGTCCAGCGCTGAGACATTGACCGTCACGGCCATGGTCTGCAAAACCCCAATCAGCAGGGCGCACCAAAACGCGCCGATGAGGGAGCCCAACCCCCCCACAATCACAACGACAAATAACAAATTACCCATGGCCATGGCCATATTCGGCTCAGTCACAAAGGCGTTTCCGCCGATGACCCCGGCGAGTCCAGCCAGAGCAGCTCCACCGGCGAACACCCATTTGAGCAAGCGCGGGACATCGTGACCCAGACAGGCCAGCATGTCGGGGTGGGTTCGCGCCGCTTGAATGAGCAGACCGATGCGCGTTCGGTATCGAGCGATCCAAATCGCCACAGCCACCGAGAGCGAGATGGCCATCATGAAGGCACGGTAGTTTGAAAAATGGTGACCGTACACAGACAGGAACACGCCGTCAAAAATGTTGGGAATACGGTAGTCCACTGGGCCACGGCCCCACACCAGCTGCACGCCTTCGGTCACCAGCATGGCGACGCCAAACGTGAGCAACAGCTCAGGCACATGGCCTTTGCTCTTGGCACGGTGGCGGAGAAACGCTTCAACCCATGCGCCGAACAACCCAACCAGAAGCGGCGCCACAATCATCGCGGGGAAGAAACCAACCCATTGGCTGAGGCTGAACGCTGCGTAAGCACCCAGCATATAAAAACTCGCGTGTGCGAAGTTGAGTATGCCCATGAGGCTGAGCGTGAGCGTGAGCCCCGCGCTCAGCAAAAACAAAAGCAGGCCAAAACTGACGCCGTTGAGAAGCGCGATGACCAGCCATTCCATGGGCGTATCCTGCCTTGGGAGCGGGTCAGGTGTTGGGCAGTTGGTAGTCTTTCAACTGTTCGCGCAACACCATCTTCTGCATTTTGCCCGTAGCGCGCAATGGGATCGCCTCGACAAATACGACGTCATCTGGTGTTTGCCACTTTGCGACTTTGCCCTCGTAGGACGCAAGCAGTGCCGCCTTATCAACGTCGGTGTCGGGCTTGCGAACAACGACGATGATCGGACGTTCATCCCACTTTGGGTGTCGCACGCCGATACAAGCAGCCATCATCACCCCCGGAAATGCCATGGCGATGTTTTCAATGTCAATCGAACTGATCCATTCGCCCCCCGACTTGATGACATCCTTGGAGCGATCAGTGATTTGCATGAAGCCTTGCGGATCGATGGTCGCCACGTCACCCGTCGGGAACCACCCGTCGACCAACGGGCTGCCGTGTCCGGATTCATAATAGTCAGACAAAATCCACGGGCCACGGACCAGCAAATTACCGGTGGCTTTGCCATCCCAAGCCTGCGTTTGCCCCGCATCGTCGACGATTTTCATATCAACACCAAATACTGGGCGCCCTTGCTTGAGCAGCTGTGTGCGCTGCGTTTGTGGGTCACCGGACTGGTTTTTCAGCACGCCAACGGTACCCAAAGGCGACATCTCCGTCATGCCCCAAGCATGCAACACCTGGACGCCAAATTGATCGACAAATCGGTCGTACATGGCGGGTGGGCAGGCTGAACCACCAATCACGGTGCGCTTCAAGGTGCTGAAGCGTTTGCCTTCTTTATCCATGTGTGCCAACAGCATCTGCCACACCGTCGGCACGCCGGCGGCCATCGTCACGCCCTCGCCTTCAATGAGGTCGTAAACGGACTGGCCGTCCATCGCTGGGCCGGGAAAGACCAATTTGCACCCGACCAATGCGGCGGTGTACGGAATACCCCAGGCATTGACGTGAAACATGGGAACGACGGGTAAAACGCTGTCTCTTGCCGAGAGGTTCAGAGTGTCTGGCAGACCCGCGGCCAGCGCATGAATAATCGTTGATCGGTGGCTGTAAAGCACGCCCTTCGGATTTCCGGTTGTGCCACTCGTGTAGCACATGCTCGACGCGCTTTGCTCGTCAAAAATGGGCCATTCGTAGACCTCTGATGATGCCTCCAACAGGGCCTCGTAAGACAGCAGGTTTTTGATTTTGGTGGTCGCTGGTAATTGGTCTTCAGCCGCATAGGCAATCCAGTGCTTGACGGTGGGACACTGATCGCAAACCGCCTCCACCAGCGGTAGGAACGTGGTGTCAAAACAAACGACTTCGTCGCCAGCGTGGTTCACGATCCAAGTCAGTTGTTGCGGCGACAGCCGCGGGTTCAGTGTGTGTAGAACCCGCTGGCTACCGCTCACGCCGAAGTAGGTTTCGAGGTGACGATAGCCGTTCCACGCGAGGGTTGCCACGCGGCTCCCAGGGGCAATGGCCAAGGTATCCAAGGCGCCGGCCATGCGCTTCGCGCGCTTGGCAATGGTTCCCCAGTCAGTTCGATGAAGGTCCCCTTCAACGCGGCGCGAAACAATGGCTGTTTCGGAGTGAAAGCGTTCTGCGTGCGTGATGATGCTGCTGATTAACAGGGGGCGGTCTTGCATGATGCCAAGCATGGGTGGTCTCCGTGATTAATGTTGTGGTCTACACAGGGGGATGCTAACGCGAATTCAGTGCAATTCATACGCTTAGGGGACAATACGCGGATGTCCAAACTTGATCTTGACACACCGTTGCCCACACTCAGTCCTATCGGCTTGGCCCGGTTGGGGGCGACCTTTGCGACTGAAACACCGGCTACCCCTCTGGCTGGGCTGCATTGGGGCGCCATCAACCATGCGTTTGCCGACGAGTTGGGAATGACCGTTGGTGCAATTGAGGCGCATGGGTTGACCGTTTTGGGCGGGAATGCGCCTTGGCCGGGTGGGCCACCATCGGTAGCGACGGTTTACAGTGGGCATCAATTTGGCGTTTGGGCCGGCCAATTGGGCGATGGACGAGCCTTGTTTTTAGGCAAACTTCAAACCCAGCGCGGAGACTGGGAACTGCAACTGAAAGGGGCTGGCCCGACGCCCTATTCACGGATGGGAGATGGACGTGCCGTCTTGCGTAGCAGCATCCGCGAGTACCTTTGCAGCGAAGCGATGCATGGACTGGGTATCCCAACGAGCCGTGCACTGGCATTGGTCGCCGCCCACACGCCGGTGCGACGCGAGACGATAGAGACAGCCGCCATCGTTACCCGTGCGGCGCCAACCTTTTTGCGATTCGGGCACTTTGAACACTTCGCCCACCATGGCAAGCCTGAGGCGTTGCGAACGCTGTTTGACGCCACGGTAGAGGCCTATTTTCCCGATCTCAAGGATTTGAGCATCAACGAGCAAGTGAATGCATTTGCCGCGCGCGTGGCCAGTGACACGGCCGCCCTGATTGCCCAATGGCAGTGCGTGGGTTTTTGTCACGGTGTCATGAACACAGACAACATGAGCGTTATCGGCCTGACGATCGATTACGGTCCGTTCCAGTTCCTGGATGCGTTCGTGCCTGACCACATTTGCAATCACTCAGATCACAACGGGCGGTACGCCTACAACCAACAACCGCAAGTGGGTTACTGGAACGTGCATGCGTTGGCGCAAGCCCTGGCAGGACTGACCACCGATGTTGAGGCCTTAGCGGCCTCGATTCAATGCTACCCCGACGCGTTCACGACCACCTACACGCAGGTTATGCGGGACAAGATGGGGCTGGTGGTGCCTTTGGAAGGTGATGGCGCACTGATCAACGACTGGCAGGATTTGCTGGCGAAAGATGGCGTGGATTACACCATCGCCTGGCGTACGCTGAGTCATGCCGCCGACCCCACGATGATGGATCCTACCCAACCGCCCGAGACACTCGCGCGCTGGTTCATCGACAGAGCGGCATTAGGCGCTTGGTGGCAGCGCTTCACAGAGCGCCTGCAACGCCAAACCCCGGCGGAACAGGCCACGCAGGTGGCCCGGATGCTGGCACGCAACCCCAAGTACGTTTTGCGAAATCACCTGGCCCAAGATGCCATCAGGCAGGCCACAGACGGTAACTTTACGATGGTCAATCAACTGAAAGCGGTTTTAGACCAACCGTTCGCCGAGCATCCTGCATACGACCATTGGGCCGGCATGCCGCCCGATTGGGCAAAAACCCTTCAGATCAGTTGCTCCAGCTAAATTGACCGTTCCCAAACGGCGATAATGCTCGCTATGCGACTTTTAATTGACTTTTTCCCTATTGCCCTGTTCGTGGTGGCGTACCGCATGGCAGACATTTACGCGGCAACCGGTGTCCTCATGGCCGCGACCGTGCTGCAAACCGGTTTGCTGTATGCGATCGAGCGGCGCGTCGCGGCGGTTCAGAAAGCCACACTGGCCCTGATCCTGATTTTTGGTGCGCTAACCCTCAGCCTGCATGATGAACGCTTCATTCAATGGAAGCCGACCGTCTTGTACACCGCACTGGCTTTGGTTTTATTGGGCGCCTTGTGGGGGGCCAAGCGGAATTTATTGCACATGATGCTCGGCGCGCAACTCAAATTACCTGCTTTGGTTTGGCAGCGTTTATGTGTCATTTGGGCCGTGTATTTCCTCGCCATGGGCGCCTTGAACGCCTTCGTTGCGGTCTTCTACACCTTGGATCAATGGGTTGATTTCAAAATTTGGGGTTATGCGTTTCCCGTGGTGTTCATCGTCGGTCAGGGCTTCTATTTGGCCAAGTACCTTAAAGGCGATGGACCCGGCCACGCCGCCAACGAGGACCAGTCGTGAGCACCTCAGACCTCAACTCAGACGCAGCCACTATCGATCGTTTGTTGCGTGCGGCATTGCACCCTTCCGCACTTGAAGTGATCGACGAAAGTGCCGACCACATTGGGCATGCAGGCTCCAATGGGCTTGGTACAGGTACCCACTTCCGGGTCCGTATCGCCTCCCCTCAGTTTGAAAACCGAAGCCGGGTTGCGCAGCACCGGCTTGTGTATGATGCCGTGCAACCGCTGATGGCGATTGGCCTGCACGCGCTTGCCATCGAAATTTTGCACGCGCCCTAAGCGCATCACCCTTTCCTCCCTAACCTTTTCAATCCCTATGAAGCAAGCATTCTCAAAGCAAGCAAAGTCAGCGATTGCTGTTTGCGCGGTCGCCTTGACCGGACTGGTCGCCCTCCCCGCAGCGGCACAAAATTTGGCCATCGTGAATGGCAAACCGGTTCCAACGAGCCGCGCCGCCGCGATGGAGCGTCAGCTCGCGGCGACCGGACAAGCGATTGATGACAACGTACGCGCACAGATCAAACAAGAAATCATCAACCGTGAAATTTTGATTCAAGCAGCCACCGCGAGAGGTCTGAACAAAACTCAAACCTACGCAGATCAAATGGAGATGGCTCGTCAAAGTATTCTGATTCGGGCCTTATTCGCAGACATTGAAGCGAAGGCCCCTGTCGACGATGCCGCCATCAAGGCCGAGTACGATCGCATTGCCAACAGCCCAGAAGCAACCGAGTACCGCGCGAGCCACATTCTGGTGGCGACTGAGGCCGAGGCGAAAGACCTGACTGCCAAGCTGGCTGCCGGTGCTGACTTTGCGGCGTTCGCGAAGCAGCACTCCAAAGATCCTGGCTCGGGTGCCCAGGGCGGGGACTTGAACTTTGCCGCTGCTAACAGTTATGTGCCAGAGTTTTCAAAAGCCATGGTCGCTTTGGAAGTGGGACAAACGACAGCAGCCCCAGTCGAAAGCCAGTTTGGATGGCACATCATCCGGTTGACCGACAAGCGCAAGCGTGAATTGCCACCGCTTGCGGAAGTCAAAGACGCTATTGCCAAGCAGTTGCGTGAGAACGCGCTGACACAGGCACAAGACGACTTGTTGAAGAAAGCCAAGGTGCAATAAACACGGCAGGGCTTCAGCCCTGCGGTGCGATCTCCGCGCTGTGGACCAAACAGTCGGCCAGCGCCTCAGGGTGACTGACCATGGGGTCATGACCCGTTGGCATCTCCATGTAACGCCATAGCGGGTTGCCTTTCACCCGCGAGCGGCTGATTTCAAGGCCCGACAGCACGTTGCCGGTGCAGTTTATATACGTTCGGTGACAGCGGTCGAGCGCGGCGTTGTCGACGCGCACCGGGTCGATGTAAACACCGAAAGGCTGGGGTGTTTGGCGCCGATTGACCCAATCACGGTCGTCGCCCTCTAAGCCAAATTTGCTTGCATCGGGTTGTGACAGATACACCCCGCCGTTACGGGCCCCCTCTGCCAACCGCAGCTGGCGGGTCTCCTCAGATTGCACCAAGCCCCAACTCTCGCCGTCCATGGGTACGTGGGCGTCGATGTACACCAAACGCTGCAGTACGCCGGGCAGCTCGTTCATCAAGCGCTGCGCGGCTTGCGTGATGACCATGCCGCCGTAGCTGTGACCCACCAGCACAACAGACGACCATTCGTGGCTGCGGATGGTTTCGATCACATCGGCCGCATGCGTTGATAGGTTGATTTGTGCACTCAGCAGGTGGGCGCGCTCACCGACACCTGTGAGGTTGATGGCATGCGCCGACACCCCCATCGCTGTCAGCGCGGGAATGGTTCTGGACCAGCACCAAGCCCCGTGCCATGCACCGTGGACCAACACATAGACGGGTGATGTTTGCGTGATATCGCTCATGGTTTTCCTGATTTTGAAGAGCCGAAAAAGGGGGCGCCCCAACAGCGATCAGCCCACCCACTGCCTAGCGTTATGCCACAACTGCGACCAAGGACTTGCCCCGTTGATGTCCCCGCCCATCCAACTCATTTGGATATTACGGAAGACGCGTTCAGGATGTGGCATCAAGGCGGTGAAACGGCCATCGGGTGTTGTCACGCCCGTCAACCCATTGGCACTGCCGTTGGGGTTGGCAGGGTATTGCGTGGTGGGTTGGCCGGTGTTGTCGATAAAGCGCAATGCAGTCAGTACCGACGTGGCATCACCGCGTTGACTGAAATTGGCAAAACCTTCGCCGTGTGCGACCGCGATCGGGAGGCGCGCGCCGGCCATACCCTGGAGGAAAATGCTCGGCGATTCTGTAACCTCAACCAAACTCAGGCGCGCTTCAAAACGCTGGCTCTGATTGGTCGTGAACCGCGGCCAGGCTTGGGCGCCAGGGATGATCGGCGCCAGCTCCGCAAACATTTGGCAACCGTTACAAATGCCCAGACCAAAGCTGTCACTGCGGGCAAAAAACGTCTCAAATTGTCTCAACAGCTCGTCGTTGAACAAGATGCTTCGGGCCCATCCAATGCCCGCACCGAGCGTGTCGCCGTAACTGAAGCCACCGCAGGCCACCAGACCGTTGAAGTCTGCCAAATTAGCGCGGCCGGCCTGCAGGTCACTCATATGGACGTCGACGGCTTCAAATCCGCCCAAGTCAACACTGGCAGCCATTTCGACGTGAGAGTTCACGCCCTGCTCTCTGAGCACAGCCACGCGGGGTCGCGCGGTTGCTGCGCTTTTAGCGCTCCCGATAAACGGCGTCACCGCGAATGGCACATGCCACTGCATTCCCGGATCGTCGGGATTGCTGAGATGGGCGTGCTCCTGATCGGCGCATTCTGGGTTGTCACGCAGACGGCACATTTGCCAGCTAACGCTGTCCCACACGGCGTGCAAGTCGGCCAGCGCAGCATCGAAAATAGACTGCGTGTCCCGCCACACCTGGATACGTCCTTTGCCTGTCGGCATGGTCGCAGAGTCAGGACGGGTCTTACCGATCACATGGCTGCAAGCGCCCAATCCATGGCGCCGCAGGGTGGCCAATGTCTCGTCACGCTGCGCTGTTTGCACTTGAATAACAGCACCCAATTCTTCGTTGAAAAGCGCTTTCAGCGTCCGCTCTTGGCGGCGTGCGTCAACCTGATACGCCCAGTTTTTGCTGTCGCCAACGTCCATTCGGCTGTCACTGATCCCGTCGCCCTCAAGCAAAAGCATGTCAACGTTCAGTGCGACGCCGACGTGGCCAGCAAACGCCATTTCGCAAACGGTCGCCATCAGGCCGCCATCACTGCGGTCGTGGTAGGCCAACAGCATGCCAGCGCTGCGAAGTTCGTTGATGGCATCGATCAATGCAACCAAATCCTTGGGGTCGTCTAAGTCGGGCGTCTGGACGTCAGTCTGGTTGAGTTGCTGCGCTAACTGGCTGCCCGCCATGCGCATCTTGCCTCGCCCCAAATCAACCAAAATCAGTGTGGTATCTGGCGCCTTTCCATCCAGCTGCGGCGTCAGGGTGCCACGCACATCGTCCAGACTCACAAACGCGGTGGCCACCAGACTGACGGGCGAAACCACCTTTTGCGATCCCGCCTCGGTTTTCCACTGCGTGCGCATCGACAAGCTGTCCTTGCCCACGGGGATCGATACACCGAGTGCAGGACACAGCTCCATGCCCACGGCCTTGACGGTCTCATACAACGCCGCGTCTTCGCCCGCTTCACCGCAGGCGGCCATCCAATTCGCCGATAGCTTGACTTTTTCGAGCGTGAAAGGCGCTGCCAACAGGTTGGTCAGACTTTCTGCGATGGCCATGCGCCCCGACGCTGCCGCGTTGAAAACGGCCAATGGCGAACGTTCGCCCATTGCCATGCCCTCGCCTGCAAACCCCACATAGTCCGCCAACGTGACGGCACAGTCAGCCACCGGCACTTGCCATGGCCCCACCATTTGATCGCGGTGCGTTAAGCCGCCTACAGCTCGGTCACCAATCGTGACTAAAAAACGTTTAGAGGCGACGGTCGGACTGCGCAATACATCTGTGACCGCTTGCGTAAGAGACACCCCGTCGAGGTCCAGTGCCTTGTATTGCCTGTGGATGCGCTGGACGTCCCGCGTCAGCGGCGGCATCTTACCCAGCAACACGCTCATTGGCATATCCACAGGGCGGTTGTCGCCAGCGGTGGACTCCGCTGTGTCGGTCGGCAGGCGCTCGTCGGCGACGATCAGTTGCGGGGCTTCGGTAGCGACCCCCACCACGCTGATGGGACAGCGCTCGCGCGCTGCCAACGCCGCCAACTGCGGCCAGGCATCAGCGGAGACGGCCAACACGTAGCGCTCTTGGCTCTCGTTACACCAGATCTCTTTGGGCGCCAAGCCTGACGCCTCTAGGGGAATTGCCGAGAGATCAAAAAAGGCCCCTCGCCCCGCATCATTGGTGAGCTCTGGAAAGGCGTTTGACAAGCCGCCAGCGCCGACATCATGAATGGCCAAAATAGGATTGGCTTCGCCCAAACGCCAGCAGTGGTTGATGACTTCCTGCGCGCGGCGTTCTATCTCGGGGTTCCCGCGTTGAACGGAGTCGAAGTCAAGGTCTGCCGCATTGGAGCCGCTGGCTAACGAGCTGGCTGCGCCACCACCCATACCAATGCGCATGCCGGGACCACCCAGCTGCACCAGCAGCGTGCCAGCGGGAAAAGCGATTTTGTGCGTGAGGGCGTCGTCGATGACGCCCAGACCACCCGCGATCATGATGGGTTTGTGGTAGCCCCAGTGGACGCGATCAACATCGGAGTCGATCACTTGCTCAAAGCTGCGAAAGTAGCCGGTTAGATTGGGGCGCCCAAATTCATTGTTAAAAGCAGCGCCACCGAGTGGGCCATCCCGCATGATCTCTAGCGGGCTTGCCATGTGCGTGGGCCCCGTGGGCAAGGCATCGACTGATGGCCCCACGATCGCTTGCGCGTCTTTAGGCCAGTGCAAACTAGACACTGTGAAACCCGTCAGTCCCGCTTTGGGCGCAGAACCGCGGCCGGTTGCGCCCTCATCCCGGATTTCGCCGCCCGCGCCCGTCGCCGCACCCTCAAAAGGGCTGATCGCCGTCGGATGGTTGTGGGTCTCCACCTTCATCAACACGTGCCGCAGCGCGGCTTTGGCTGCATAGGCGCTGGGCTGGGTTGGATCAGCAGGCGTGAACGCTTGCACGGTGTGTCCCGTCATCACCGCCGCGTTGTCGGCATACGCGACCACCGTGTGTGCAGGCTGCAAACGATGGGTGTTGCGAATCATGCCAAACAGGCTCTCGTCCTGTGACTCGCCATCAATGATGAAGCGAGAGTTAAAAATTTTGTGTCTGCAATGTTCGCTGTTGGCTTGGGCAAACATCATCAGCTCAACATCGGTTGGGTTGCGTCCGAGTGCTTTGAAGGCATCCACCAGATAGGTCATTTCCTCAGCGGCCAGGGCCAAGCCGAACTGCTGGTTCGCTACCGCCAGCGCATCAAGTCCGCCCGCAAGCAGATCAATCCGTACCATCGGCGGCGCCGCTTGCGCAACGGCCAACTGCGCGATATCCATTTGAT
>Ga0102901_1000582_pt1 | contig 12959 bp, 12 predicted proteins | sample Colrivmet1555A02_FD_78456 | JGI IMG/M metagenome (GOLD analysis project Ga0102901, IMG submission 78456) | Estuarine microbial communities from the Columbia River estuary - metaG 1555A-02 | ecosystem: Environmental > Aquatic > Marine > Intertidal zone > Estuary | place: USA: Columbia River... | reverse complement strand
TTCATATTTTTTGTCATAAAATTATAAAATTGAAATTTTTAAATATTTTTTATTTTTTGAAATTTAAAGTCTAATTTTTATCCTAAAAAATGCAAATTAATATCTTATTGTGTTTAGTATGTGATACCATATATTAAATTATACCTATTATATTTTTATAATATAATCCCATCGCCACAATCCCAGCTAATGATATAGTCATCGGATAACAATAGATGTTTTATTATTGCTACATTTCTTTGTTTCCATATGTTTAGCCAAACCGGCATTATTAGTAAATAATATTGTTTTGCAAATATCACATGTGCGTTTAGTTCTATAATCTTTACTATAAATAGGTTTTGGGTTGTAGTTTATTATTGTTGATGGTTTATTGTTATTATTAATAGTAATAATATTAGACGATAATTCATCATTATTATTTGTATATAATTTATTATGTATGTAATCTAATATTTCTTTTTCTGATATATTTTGAAATGTAGATTTTAAAATATCTAATACGTTACCACAAATATTAATAATTGTTTTAATATAATCAATATTACAATTAAAATGTTCTCCATTATGATTTACTCTATATTTATCTAAAATATTATGAACAATAGATTCCAATAAAATATCATCATGTGTATTATAACTATATAATTCTTGTATATCATTAACATTTGCAGTTTGTAAATTTTTTTTTCTAGTATATACACTTTTTGTTCTTCTAACTTTATAAATATTATCAATATCTGTAGAAAATATATATATAAATTTATTTTTAATAATAGGTTTAAAATTGATATTAGTAATATTATTTAACTGAATATCTTTTTGTTTTATAATACTATCTTTTTCCATTAATAATTTATCTTTTTCATCAATTTTTGATTCAATATATTTAGTAATAATGGATTCCATTTTAATATAATAATCATATATTTTATTAGCTTCTTTAGTATTAGCTTTCATACAAAATTTTTTAAAACAATTAATTGTTAATAAAATACATTCTTTATTATATGGATTCACAGAGCCTGTCACACCAAGTTGTGGAGACCATGTTTTATAATGTAGTCTTTATTTTCACAAAAATCTTTAATAAGTAATCGTTTAGCAGGATCTTTTCTACTAAATCCAATCCATTTATAAACATTTTCTAAATCAACAATGAAATCATTAGGATTGTTTTTATAATCTAAATATATGTTATAATTTAAATGAAATAAATGCATATCATTTTCATTAAATTCTGTTTTAATTAAATTAACTAAATTATCATCGTCTAATATATTAGTTTTAGGTATAATATTACAATTCATTATTATATATAATAACCATTCTTTAAAAAAATATTAGTTATAATAACCAAAACTGATTTTAAGATTTAGTCATAATATTATTATTATGAATAAATATACTTGTGATAAATGTAATAAAAATTTTAGTTCTGAAAAAACTCTCGAAACTCATAAGAACAAGTATCATTGCTTAAAAATAGATATTCAAAATGCAGATGTATTAAATGAATTATCAACAAATGATAATCAAATATTACATTTTAATAATTATACAATTAAATATTTTATTCATGATAATAAATGTTATTATAAAGCTAGAGATATAGCAAAAATATTAAAATATGTCAATACAAAAGATGCTATAAAAAAACATGTATTAGAAAATGATAAATTTATGGTATCTAATTTAAAAAAAGAAATGTGTAATCATGATAATACTATTAAACATACATTAAAAAATGAACATCCGCAAACTATATTTATAAACGAAAATGGTTTGAAAGCTTTAATTTTAAAATCAAACAAATCCAATTCAATAGAATTGGCAAAACATTTAAATATTAATATAGTTACTAAATATTTAAAAAAAGAGCTTGAAATAATTACATTTTTTGAAAAATATTTAAAAAAATTAAACATAGTTTATATTCTTCAAAAATCGGTTGAAAAATATAAAATTGATTTATATTTACCTAATAATAATATTGCTATTGAAATTGACGAATATGGACATATTCATCGTGAGCCAACATATGAAAAAAATAGAGAAAACACAATTAAATCAATATTAAATTGTAAATTTTTAAGAATAAATCCGGATACAGAAAATTTTAATTTAGCAACTTGTATTGCAGATTTAACACAAATTATTTATTCAAATATAGATGGTAATACATGTTGTGTATGTTATGATAATTCAACATTACGCAAATTACCAACATGCAATCATGAATTGTGTGATGAATGTTATTATAAATTAAATAATTGTCCGCAATGTAGAAATTATTATGGTAATTATAAACTATCGGATTCTTTATTCGATGTTACAAATGAATATTTAGATAAATTCAAAAACAATTGTATCATTAAATCATATAAAATATTAGAGGATTTATTAGATGATATTCGAGTTTTTAATAATTTATTTTCACGAACTATATGTTATGTTAATAAAAAAACAATTTGGTATGAACCATCTGTAGATGAATGTTATCTCAATAATTTAATTAATTATCGTGAACATACATATATAATATCTAAACGGAAAGTATTAAAAAATAAAGCGCTTGATGTATATAAATATTTATCAAATGAATTAACTAAATATGATAAATCAATTATTCCCCATCAATTACATAATATATATGAACAAGCTGATGAAATAAATATTGAATTAAAAATAGAACAAGAGAAAACAAAACAATTAGAAGTAAAATTACAAATAGAAAAAGATAAAACACGACAATTAGAATTAGAAATTGAATTTTATAAACTTAAAAATAATTTATAAAATAAAATACAAATTAATATCCTATTGTTTTTAGTATGATATACCATATATAGAATTATACCTATTATATTTTTATAATATAATCCCATCTCCGCAATCCCAACTTATGATATTCATTGTATTTAACTAACTAATAACAAGATAATTAGTTAATATTAAAAAAATATTTTAGAAGTTTTATCTTTATTTTTTTCAATTTTAATAAATGTATCTATATAATCATTAAAACTTGGTATATGACTAATTAATATAATATTATTATAATACTGTCTAACAAAATCAGCTATAATATCAAATTTATCAACATTATTTTTATCTAAAACTGAAACACCTTCATCAATTATTAAAATTCCACAATATGGCACATTAAAAAAGTTTGATAAAGTTATTTTAAATGCTAGTGATATTAAGAAGCTTTCGAATCCTCCTAATAAATTTGTCTTGTTTTTATTATCATCAAAAAATACATGAATATCTATATTTGTTTTCTTTGATTTAGTATTTTCATTTGTTTCTGCTTTTATTACCATTTTTTTATTTAAAAATGGTAGTAATAATTTATTTATCTCATTTTCAACATAACTTAATTTTATATTTATAATTTTTCTAGGAATTCCTTCTATTCCTGTTAATTCAATTATTTTTAGTAATACTATTTGTTCTTTTTCAAATTTTAAATTATCATTAATTAAATCCATATATTTTTTTTCTTTTTCGTTTAAACTATTATATTGTTTAATATTTTCAAAATGCTTATTCTTACAAATATTAATTTTTTCTGTTAAATTTTCAATATTATCACATAAAGTATAATATTTTTGTTCATTTTTTTCATTTAGAATTAAATTGCTAATTGTTTCTTGAATTATTTCTTTATCATTAAATTCTATAATAATTTTTTTATTTTCATCTATTTGTTTATATATTTCTAAATTATATTTATAGTTATTATAATTTTCTAATTTTTTATTATATTCATTATATAGTTCTAATTCATTTAATAGCATTATATATTCATCATTTTTAGATTGTTCGAATGCTTCTATTTGATATAATAAATTACTATTATTTAATTTATTTATAATTTCTAATAAATCGTCTTTTATTATATTTAAATTATTCTCTTCGTATGATTCTAATTGTATTATAATGTCATTCATCATTAATTCTAATATATCTAAATATTTCTTCAAATGGTCATATTGTTTAATCATATGATAATTATAAATTTTTTCTTTTTCATTCTGTAAATTTGTTAAATATTCATATTGTTCTTTTACATTTTGATAATTTAAATTATTATTACAATAAAATTGATTAATATTATTAGAATGATTAATACAATTTTGACATTTCGTATTTATATTTGTAGTGAATATTTCAAACATATTTATAATCTCTTTATATGTTTCCGCTATTAAATATGTTTGTTTTATTAGTTCATAATTTGATAATTTTATGTTAATATCCTTAATATATGATTCATAATTAAGAGTTTTATATTTATTTATAATATCTTCATTAATGATTATATTAAAATCAATTAAATTATAAATATAATCTGCTTTTGTCTTAATTAATTTATAATTTGTTTTTATATTAGATAATTCAGATTGTAAATTAGATATAGTATCTGTATAACTAAATATTTTAAAATCATCATAAATATTTTGCAAATTATTAATAATTTTAGAATCAATATTTTTATTCAGTTTTTTATATGTTGAATTTATTTTAGACTTTAGCTCTATTAATTTATTATTTTTATTGATTTCATATAATTTATTATTATTGATTATTATTTCTTTGTTATTAATCAATTTTAATTCTTTAATTTTATTTTGAATTAGTATATATTCTTTTTCATTATAATTAGATTTATTAATATATGTTTGTTTTATTTGTTTCAATAAATCATCATTATTTATTTCTATTTGATTAATATTTATATTTAATTTTTCTGTATCATAATCAAATAACATTTTATTCAATTCATCCTTAGAAATATTTTCAAATTTTTTATTAATAGGTAATCTATATTTTACTATTTCATTTAATTCTTTTTTATATTTTTTTAATAATTCATCATCATCATTTATATTATGAGAATCAATTTCGTTCTTCAATTCTAATATTATGTCTTTTGTATCTTCTGTATAATTTAAATAATTAATAAGTTTTTGATTCGATACAATTTTTGCTTTATTATTTTTTAATAAATCTTTATACTCTATCTCAATATTTTCGAATATATCTAAATCTAATAAATTATTGAGAAAATCTTTACGTGCTTTTGGTGTCATATCATAAAAATCATATTTTATTTTAGTATTATTTTGTAAACATATAGATGATAAACAGAAACCATCATAACTACCTATTAAGTTATTTATTTTTTCTTGGGTATCATTATTTGAAAACTCTGATAAATCTATTTTTTCATTAATATCATATTTATATAATTTATAATTTGTATAATTAATTGTATCATATAAATGCTCCTTTTTTTTAATAAATCTTTTCCCTGTTTTATAAATTTCATATATAATATTATTTAATTCGAAAAATACTTTACATTCAAATTTATCACAATTATTATTTATAATAACAGCACTAGTACTTCCGCTTCTATTAGAAATATCAATAAAATTTCGACTATATTTACCATATAATGTAAATAATAATATATCTATCAACGATGATTTACCAGATGAATTACTTCCTATTAATCCTGTTATCTCATCAAAATTTAATTTTGTAAAATCTATTTTATTTGTTGCTCCATATGTTAATAAATTGGAAAATTCTAATGATAATAATTTCCAATTACTTTTTTCTGATATATCTTTTAATTCGTTATCTAATTTTAAAAATAATATATTTCTTATTTCATCTCTTATTTCACTATCTACATTTAATAATTCATTATTAATAATTGTCTCTAAAGATTCATTTTTTAATACTATTTCATTATGTTCAATTTTATTAACTATTAATAATTTATTATGTTTTAAAGATATTAATGGATATTTCTTCTTAATTTTTATTATAATACTATTATAATTATCAGAGTTATAGTCTAGTGTATTTATTCGTAATCTAGAATTATTTGCTAATTCTAATTTTTCTATTGTAATATATTTATTTTTATAATAAATTTTATTATCTTGTATTGTTATTTCATCATATCTATAATCGTTTTCAATTATTTTATAATAAGATGTATTATCTTTTAAATTCCATACTAATACACCATGATTTTCATCTGTTTCGCTAAAATTTTGAGATATTAAACTTGATGCATATGCTATTGTCTTTTCATCATTTAGATACTGATGATAATGAATATCTCCTAATAATACTAAATCATAACCATCAAATTTTGTTATTGATTTATCACTAAATTCGAATCCCATCGAATTTTTACTATTTGCTACAATTCCATGATATAATCCTATTTTTACTCCTTCATCTAATATTTCGCTTGCTGATTGAAATTTATTATCGGATAAACTAGATACACCGAACAATATATTATTAAATCTATAGACTTTTGACTCTCGTAAATAATATGTTTTTATTTTTCCTTTTATAAAAAATAGAATATAAACCATCGTGATTATCTACATTTCTAACATTGATATCATGATTTCCCGCTATAAATACTACTGCCATTATCTTACTCAATGATGTTAAAAAATCATAACATAATTCTATACTTAATGGTGTTAAACGATCTTTATTATGTAAAATATCACCTGTAATTACTATCATACTATTATCATCTTTAACGGAATTCAAATATTCATATAGATTACTAAATACAAATATTCATCTTTATGATGTTCTGTATTACGTATATGAATATCTGATATATGGTATAGTCTTTCATAACTCCAATTTTCATTATATTCAATAATAATTTCCATATTAGATTATAATATGGAAATACTAACAACCTAAGTATTCAATTTTTTAAAATTGAATTGGATAGTTTTAATTATCGATAGAATCGTAGTTTATAAAGCTAAATTATTATTAACAAATGATCGTTAATATAATAAATTTACTAATCCTAATAAAATAATAATTAATTAATGCCAATATTAACAAAATAAATAATGCTGATATTAAGTAATTAACTAATGCTACTATTAATGAATGAAGCAATATAATAAATTAAGATTTAATAATGCTAATAATAAGTAATTAACTAATGCTACTATTAATGAATTAACTAATGCTACTATTAACAAAATAAATAATGCTATTATTATCAAATGAATCAATGTTAATATAATAAATTTACAATTAAGAAATTTAATAATACCAATACAATCTAATAATAATCTATTAATTGAGAAAGAAAAATACGAGTTAGAATTAGAAATTCAATTTTATAAAATTAAAAATAATTTAGATACTTAAGTTCATTATTTTATGATGATATTCATCTTGATATTATCATAAAATAATACTATACTAATATAATCTGATGATAAAAAACAGCGCCCTTTATTTCATTTATTCTAGCTTATTTTTTAATACTTTGGTATCGGATTTATTATAAGTTAACAACTTTAATTCATTGATTTTATCTGTTCGATATTTTTCATTATTTAAATCTTCTATAAACATTGGTATACGACGATTTACTATTTTTTCTATTACTGGATTAGTTTTCATTTTATTTTGTAATGATTCGCTTTCAGTTAAATAAGTCTCAAAATTATCTAAATGCTTATCGAATAAATCTCCTAATATATCATCCTTTGGTTTGGCTTCAAATTTATCACCGTTAAATACATAACCAATATTGTTTTGTAAATTTGTTATAATTATATTTTTCAATTCAGGCCGTTTATCATTAAAGTGAGTTAACTCTACTGATTTTGTTATACCTGATCTACATTCTCAAGATAAAATAGCTTTGCTATTTTATCGATAGATATTTAATAAAAATCTTTTAGATTTTTATTAAATTCAAATAATATTTTCATCATTTCACTATCTGTTAATATTTCACTTAATTTCTCATCTCCAAATTTTACATATGTTATATTTATATTATTAGTATTATTAGTTGTATTATTAATTAATTGATTGTTTATTTTTTGAAAAGTTTTAGGATGCATTTTATGTGATTTTAATAGATTACTTAATTGTTTTTTTAATAATTTATTTTCTTCAATAATACTCAATTGATTATCCTGATGTTCTATTTTAAATTTACAAATCTTTAGATGACGTTTTAAACTGTCATTTCTTGAAAATATTTTATTACAATAATTACAATGAATATTTTGTATCGGTTTAAATGTGATTTTTTGTGGTAAATTTGTGGTATTTTGTGGTAAAATTGTGGAATTCTGTGGTAAAATTGTGGAATTTAGCGGATGAAATTTCTTGTTGTGATTCCATAGACTACTATTACTAGCATAATATTTATTACATATTTTACATACAAATTTTCTTGAAATTTCACTTAAATTATCACTTTTATCACTCATTTATACAATATAAAACTATACTCTTATATGATTTTTATAAAGTGATAAAAATGATCACTTTTTTTTGCGAGAGAGAGAGAGAGAGATCGATCAAAATTATTTTTCCTAGGAAATTTTATTGAAAATATTTTAATTACATTTTTCTAATTTAAATTTCCCTAATTTTATCGCTTGAAAAACTAATTTAAAATTATTTAGATAATTTAGGTATTATTTTATGATGATATACATCATGATATTATCATAAAATAATTACGTAAGATAAAAATACTATGATATAAATTAGCGCCCTTTCTATCCTAAATTTTTGTATTTATTCTAGGTTATTTTTTAATACTTTGATATCGGATTTATTATAAGTTAATAATTTTAAATCGTTTATCTTTTCAGTACGATATTTATCTTTATTTAAATCAGTTAATTCAATTATAGATAACAACATATAGTTAATTTGTTAATTATATATCTTTTATTTGATTTATAATATTATATAGTTTATTAAATTATTCAATATCTAATTGATGTAAAGATTGAATATTACTCATTAATACAAAAGAAAAATATACTCTTATATAATTTTTTTAAGTGATAAAAATAATCACTTTTGAGAGAGTGTGAGCTTTGAAAAAAATATTTTTCCTAGGATAATTTCCTTGAAATTATTTAGATAATAAAGTAATATAAAATACAATGATATAAATTGTCGCAGAAATAGTAAAGATTTAGTACTTCTGAAACAGAGTCGCTCTTACACTATTGGCTAAGCAGCACTTCGGCTACCTACAGCCCTAAAATTCTGTGTGCAGTCGCTCTTCTACAAGAGAAAAGGTCTGCACACAGAATTTTCAACTCTGGAATCGCCAATCCAGATCATCTCAGGAATTTCAGATGTTGCGTTATTAGGCACAAATGGAACACAACAGGCAATAAAATTCATGTAGAGCAACCTTTGAATACTGAGATTTCTTTCATCATCTGTTTCATTCTCAATGAGATAGATGATAAACATAATGTCATCGTTGATCATGAATTTTGCCTTAGATGAATGGAACTGTAACCTCATTACATATTCAGGGAACCACTCTGTCATAGTTTGGATTGCGTCAGGCTGGATCATAAAGACCAGCTTTTTATCGTCACATGACAAGCGTTCATCTATGTCAACATTGAACAGATTGGAGTCATTGTCAATAATGAAGTCACTAAGATGTTCCATAAGCAAGTTGCAGTATTCTTCGTTGATCTCATGTGTCATTTTTGCAACTGATGATATATTGCTGCTAGTGTTCGTTAGTGTTTACAGTTGTTCGTTGGTGTTTGCGACTGTTTGGTACTTGAGCCAAAATGGCTACGGTAATAGATTAAATATTTAGAAACATGTATTAAAAAAATATTTCAATTTTTTTAACTATTTAATAATCACTACAACCGCTTCTGAAAACCATTAAAAAAAAGCTACGCTTTTTATTTAATAGTTTTTATATAATAGCTGTTTAGCCGACATATTAGTGAACTAATTACTGGAATTAAAGAATTAGAAGATAAATATGAAAAACAAGAATTAAAACATCAATTAGAATTACAACAAGAAAAATTTAATAATGAGTTATTAAAAAAAGAATTAGAAATATTGAAATTACAAAAGAAACTAACATAGATTATGAAAGAAATTATCATTACAAGTTATCATATTACACTTGATTTTGAATATTCCATAGATAATATTAAATACTTACAACCTTAATATTCATTTTTTTATTATATAATAAAAAAATACTATGATAATAATCCACACTATAATTATAATAAATATAAATAAATTAATACTTATATTAATAAAATAACTAATGCTTATATTAATAAAATAACTGATATAAAATATTATGATATTTATCTAATAATAATAAAATAATTATTTTTTAATTTATTGTTTAGTTTTATTTAATAATCTTAATATAATGAGTAAATTTTATTTATAAAAACTTTAAAGATTTTATTTTTCCTATCACTTAAAAACATACAATAAAATTATTTTATATTTTTATAGCTTACGAAGAGCTAATCTAACAACCTAGTTATACAACCTAATCATATAATTTATGATGTTGCTATTCTTGAGGATAAAGATTGTGATATTCAACAACTCTTTTTCTTCTTTCATTTTTTTTATAGAGTTGTTGATTATCTTTTGATTAGCAAGTATTTTCCAGTACTTTTCATACTCATCTTCGAGCTTCTTATTGTATGTTGATAGTTTATAGTGAATAATATCTATACATTCTGTATGCATATTGGTATTAGAGAAATGTAAGTAGAAAAGTTCGGACTCGAGCATTTCAATCTTCATGCTCAAAGTGTAGATGTTTTTGCGTGAATTATTAATTGCAGCCTGTACAATGTATAATTCTTTGGTAATTTTTTTAAACTGGCATATAGTTTGCTCACAGACAATTGTCAATGCAGCAAGAGCAGTCATTGATACTTAACACTGAACACAAGCTTGTTAGTAAAAAGTCTGCTAGGAAAAGCTAGCAGATATCAAGCCAAAAACTATGGTAATAGATAAAATTTTATAAAATAATTAAAAAATTATTTTTTTCAATTTTTTTAATTTAAAATCAACTTTTACAATAATATAAATAGACTAGACCTAGTAAAATAATATTATATGAAAGATATTTATTTTTTTATTTTTTATGGTTTATATAGAGTTGTGTCAAAAATGGCTTATATAGAGTTATAGAGCTGTACTAAAATAGTTTCTTAACTGATCCTGAAGCTATTTTAGTGAGCTTGTCATATGAACAAGTCACATATATAACTTTTTTTTAGAGAAAGAAAGAGAAATTAAAAATATTAATTATTTACTTTTATATTATCAAAAAATGCAATAGCCACAATACATATAACATCCTGCAATAGCTATTTTACCTATTAATAATTTAATATTAGAATTTTTAATATCTTCGTCAGTTATTTTTCTTTCAATATTATAACTAAATATTATTATTTAAATCATTTCTATTAACCAATAAATGCATTTTATTTTAGTATTTAGGTTCATCCCTAAATTTCATTTAGGGATGTAGCTTTTACAGCTTTGCTGGAAAGGTTCTTTTGTAAAAGGTATACCTCCTATATTAAAGGTACAAAAGGAAACTCTGGTTAGATTAACAAAACTTTAAAGTTGAGCATGCAGATGAGTAGTCTGTGGTTTACCGGCTTGAGCCAAATGGCTATAATAATAGGATAAAATAAATTAATAATTAAATGTAAATCTCATTTATCTCCCTGTTTTTCATTTTAATCTATTAAAATTATTTTTATTAACTAATATCCCTTTGCATAATTCAGTAAATTTTAATTACTAATATAAAAGGTGTTAATATTTTTTTATTTTAATCTATTCGTAAATAATATACTATTAAGGAACAAAATAAATTAATAAAATAACTTTAAAAACAAAATAATAAAAATTTATTTTTTGTTTTCATGATGGATGTCATAACATAGATGACGCCAAATGCTTGACACAGTAACCTTCGAAAAGGTCGCAGGATTGTCAATCCTACTCGCATCACCTACCGGACCATATGGCCTTACTGCCCTGTTTCTTCAAACAGAGGTTCGGTGAGCTGAAAAAAATACTCGCTAGTACCAAATACTATGCTGTACCAGTAGCAATTACGGTCAAATCTGATTCGACTGCCATGCGACTGCATACCCATGCAGACACAATTGCAGCAATACCTATGGTATTGCCACTTGAGACGCCGCATACATGTCTTCGCGGGCTATCAAACCAGATGTAATGCTTATTACGGTCCACGGCGTAGTAAGCTGTCTCAACTACATATGGAAACATAAGCATTTTCAAAAGAGCAGCATCTCCGTTGCTGTCTGTAGCAGAAATCTCTTCGACATAGCTTGGCTTGTTCCAGATACCCAAGTTGTGGACCTTCAGTGGAAATGTTACACATTTCTTACTAAGGATGGATGCAATATCTAGTTCCACCTCAGGTGCATCTCGAATTGGTAAGTTGTTCTTGACATATGCCCTGAATGCTAGAATAGTGTGTTCTATGAACAGTGAAGCCGTACTGTTATAGAAGACTGCTTCCAAATCAATGATTTCAAAGACAGCGAAGAAAAGCTTCCGTATCGTATCAGAGGAGATGTGACCTGGATTCCCATTAAAATAGGGATATACTGCTTTCACAAGTTTGATATCGATGGCGAAATTGTGGAGGAACCAGTTGTTAGAAATAATCAGAATGAGTTGTTCGTTGTCATCAGGCTTTAGTGCTTTCTTGATGTGTCGTAGCAGTGTGACATGTCCATTGTTAGCACGAAGATTGAGTTGTTCATCTGTCAAAAGCTCATCAGTGAAAATGGCAGATGTCGTCAATTTCATAAGTTCTAACATCACAAAACGTGTGTGAAACAGGAAGGCCGTATTGTTTATAGAACGTTGGATATGGTCTTGCCTTTGTGACGAAAGCTTTCCAGAATCAGATTGCATTGTGTTTTGCATCCTTCAACAAAACTTCAATGAAGTTGAGCGCGTGGACAGGTACGGACGAGTTATCTGATGGTTTGTCGGCTTGAGCCAAAATGGCTACGGTAATAAGATAAACTGTTATAGTACAT
>Ga0102901_1000579_pt1 | contig 12981 bp, 14 predicted proteins | sample Colrivmet1555A02_FD_78456 | JGI IMG/M metagenome (GOLD analysis project Ga0102901, IMG submission 78456) | Estuarine microbial communities from the Columbia River estuary - metaG 1555A-02 | ecosystem: Environmental > Aquatic > Marine > Intertidal zone > Estuary | place: USA: Columbia River... | reverse complement strand
ATGGAGAGAGGTGATAAAGCCGACTGAACATCACCAAGTTATCCCAACCGGTAAGCGTTTCATCAACTGCAGCGTATTGCCCGGAGAGTCCAATAACTTCACGGACTCGATCTGGATCTTTGATGACATCAATGCCAGCAACTGTTGCTGGTATTAATGTATTAAAAAATCCAGAAGAGGTACGAAAAGTAATTGGTCTATCTGGTCAATATGCGGCTGTTGATGAAACATCAACTGGTTGGGATAACTTAATTATGTTTGGCCGGCTTTATCATCTCTCAGCAACAGATGCTAAAAGAAGAGCGGTTGAATTACTTGAGCAGTTTTCTTTAACCGATTCTGCTAAGCGGCCAATTAGAACCTACTCCGGTGGTATGCGCCGCCGGTTAGATCTGGCTGCTTCATTAATTATTCGCCCTAAAGTTTTATTTTTAGATGAGCCAACTACCGGACTAGATCCAAGAGGTAGGCAGGATATGTGGGGCGTAATTGATGAGCTAGTAAAAAGTGGAGTGACTTTATTACTAACTACCCAATACTTAGAGGAGGCAGATCACCTAGCTGATGAGATTGCAGTGATTGATCATGGCAAGGTAATTGCCCGCGGCACCTCTGATTCATTAAAGCGACAAGTTGGTGGTGAGCGACTTGAGATAGTAGTTGAGAGTGAAAATTTAGCAGCGGTAAAAGAGATTGTGGCAAGGGTAAGTGGCAGTGCGATTAATGTTGATGAAGGACTTCGCCAAATCTCTGCCCCAGTAACAACTGGCAGTAAAGCATTAATTGAAGCGGCTAAATTACTAGATGAGCAGGGGATTCACCCATTAGATATTGGGCTTAAGCGACCATCATTAGATGATGTTTTCTTATCACTTACTGGACATGTGGCAGAGGATAAAAAAGAGGAGGAAGTATTAGTTGGCAGAGGAAGGGGAAAGGGTAAATGATGAATGCAATATCTGATGCGCTAATTATTACTAAGCGCCAATTACTACAACTTGCTAGGGTGCCTGAGGTATTAATTTTCTCAACAATCCAGCCTATTATGTTTGTTCTCTTGTTCCGCTATGTTTTTGGTGGCTCAATTGATACTGGTCAACCTGGTGGGTATGTGCAGCTACTTATGCCCGGTATCTTTGTGCAAACAGTTGCTTTTACACTTGCAGCAACTGCAGTTGGCTTAGCAGCAGATATGCAAAAAGGTTTAATTGATCGATTTAGATCACTACCTATTTCAAGAGCAGCTGTGGTCTTTGGTCGCACATTAGGTGATGGTGTCTTAAATATTGTGGTGTTGGCGGCAATGGGAATAACCGGATTTGTTGTTGGCTGGCGACCTTCCTCTGGACCAATAATGATTACTTTAGGCTTTTTATTCTTATTTCTATTTGGCTTTGCTATGTCTTGGGTTGGAGTATTAATCGGATTAGCGGTTAAAGATGAGCGGGTTGCGCAGAATGCAACCTTTATTGCAGTATTCCCACTTACCTTTTTATCAAATGCCTTTGCCCCAACCACTGGTATGCCAAAGCCGCTGCAGTATGTGGCCGAGTGGAATCCAGTATCAACAATGGTGGCTGGCTGCCGTCAATTATTTGGTCTACAAAATGAGTTTGGTGCTACCGCCGGCTCATTTCCAAGTGATAATCCATTGCTGATGTCATTAATTTATATGGTAATTATTATGGCAATTTTTATTCCACTAAGTATTAGAAAATACAGTAACGCAGCCAACAAGTAATTTAAGAAAAGAGTTTTGCCTCAAGTACTGCAACTGCAATTTGCTTGCCATTTGGCGCGGTGTATTTAACGCTTTGCCCAACCTTAGCTCCTAGTACCGCTGCCCCTAGTGGAGATTTCTCAGAGTAAACATCAACACCACCACTTGCAATCTCACGTGAGCCAAGTAGGAAGTTAAGGCGATCCCCACCAATATCAACTGTTACTAACATGCCAAGTCCAACAACTCCTGATTCACTCACTGGGGGTGTGCCAATGTGAGCATGCTCGAGCATATGTTTTAATTGACGAATTCTTCCTTCAATTTTGCCCTGCTCCTCACGCGCTGCGTGATAGCCACCATTCTCTTTTAAATCACCCTCACTTCTAGCAGTCTCAATCTTTTTAATTATCTCCGCGCGAAGTGGACCCTCTAGCTCAATTAGCTCCGCCGCTAGACGATCTGCTGCTTCCTGGGTCAGCCAGGTTTGAGTTGGTTCGCTCATACAGTGAGAAAGGCTACTGGCAACTTGAAATTCCTGCATTTACTGCCCGCACCCGCGTAAAAATTGCGACGGTACGCTGATTATCACCAGGCTTAAGTGTGTTCGCTGGTAGCAGATCAACTACCTCACCAACTACATTTTTAGCAAAGTCGCGGGCAACTAATGAACAGCTGTGATTAATACTTAGATCACGCACAGATACGGTATAGGTAATTGAAACTGTTTTACGATCCTCTGCTGTAAAAGAAATTAAATTAGAGCGCACCGGTGGATTTGCTGCATCTATCCCACTCCAAATAAACCAAGCAGCTGCCAGCAGCATCGCAGAGATGCTAAGCCAAAGACTACTTCGCCTGCGCGGGGTGATCCCATAGCGCTGGCGTAGCCTGGGATCGGTAAATACTTTGGGATGGGTCACAGCGTAAGTGTAGAACCAAATGGCCAGGGCTTAAGTAGGCTTACCTCATTCTTACAGGTGGGAGTTAATATGGATGAGGCTGGAAATTTTGATGTTGGAGTTGCCGGATCATTAACCATGATTTGCCTGACCTTAGCAATGGTCTTTTTAATGATTAGTTTTTATCGCAGATATAAGAGATTAATAGATCGCAAAGATCAAGAGTAGTTTTAATATTATGAAAAAAGTGGTTCGGTTAATCTTTCTCACCACAACCTGGCTGCTGCTAATTTTTGCAATGTTTGAGTTAGGTATGTGGCAGCTGCATCGGGCCCAAGATATGGCGGTAGCAACTGCGCCAAAGGCAGATCAGCCGCTGATTGAATTAACCCAGATCGCCTCCGCCGGCATGAACCTGCCAATCAAAGCGGTTAATCGAATTGTCTCTGCTGCTGGGAGCTACTCAAAAAGCTATATCGCCCCAGATCAAAAATTAGCCAACCAGCAGATTGTTGATTTAGATGTGCGCTTATTAAAGTTAGAAAGTGGGCATGCGATATTGGTGGCGCGAGGAGTAGCAGGTAATCCAGCTGAACTGATTAATTCACCGGTTGCGGTAACTGGGCGGCTATATCCAAGGCAAAATGTTGATCGCGCTTTCACCGCACCGGGCCTACTATCACGGATTGATCCAGCATTAGTTGTCAGCAAAGAAAACCCATTTTTATATGATGGCTACATAATCTTGCAATCAGAGAGATTATCTAATGGTGGAAAAAGTGAGATCTCATTAATCCCCACCCCGCAGATCTCCCAAGCTGTTCCTGGTTTTTATTGGCAACATATCTCATATGTTGTGGTTTGGTGGTTTATGGGAGTACTACTCTTAGTAGCACCTTTATTTCCACAACTGCGAAAGCCAAAGCAAGAGATGAAAGTGAGAGTTAAAAAATGAGTGGTGTAATTATTAGATTTCGGATCATGGCAATCTGGGCTGGTGCGATGTCACTTTTGCTTTGGTTTATCTATATGCCAGCAAAGTATCTAATCTCTGATGGTGATTTTTATCAGCGATTTATTTGGATTCCAATTGTGCATGGCTTTACCTATCCGATCTATCTCTTAGCCGCCCTGCACCTATGTATCGCAAAGCGAAAATCCCTAATTAGCACAGGCTTATTTCTACTAGCTGGCACCTTGCCGGTGGCCTCGATTTGGATTGAGCGAAAGATAAGAGGGCAGAGCCTTAGCTAGCCTCTTGGGTAAAAGGCTTCATCTAATCTTTACCTTTAGATTATGCGTGTCTGCGCAAAAAGTGTTGGCTAGTAATTTATCGTTTACTCATCTTCCAAAACCTTAAGCACAACTAAACAGATTGCGATAATAGAAATTGGCTAGTGAATCTATTGTCTTAAAGTCAGTTGCAAACAAGCCCCTTCCTGCCCGAATCACATATGTTTTAGATACCAGCGTTTTATTAGCTGATCCAGTAGCGCTCACCAGATTTGCCGAGCATGAGGTAATCATTCCAATCACTGTAATTGGTGAGTTAGAGACAAAACGTGATCACCCAGAGCTTGGTTACTTTGCCAGGGCCGCCCTTCGAACCCTGGATGATTTACGTGTGAAAAGTGGCCGATTAGATCAATCTATAACCATTAATGATGAGGGTGGCTCATTATCTGTTGAGTTAAACCACTCAGATGTATCAAAGCTGCCGGCTGGATTTTTGCGTGATGGTTCAAATGATTCTAGAATTTTAGCAATCGCAAAAAACTTAACAGCAGATGGCAGGCGAGTAGTTTTAGTAACTAAGGATCTACCACTTCGAGTTAAAGCCTCCTCAGTTGGAGTTGAGGCGCAGGAGTATCGGGCGGAGTTAGCTAGCACCAGTGGCTGGAGCGGGATGGTGGAGGAGAGTGTTGGCTCAACAATTATCGATTCACTTTATGAAAAAGATCGCATCCAGCATGAGTTAGCAAAGACTCACCCTTGCCATACTGGAATTGTTTTGCACTCAGAAAAGGGAAGTGCGCTCGCCAGGGTTACACCAGATAAGCATCTGCAATTAGTACGAGGGGATCGAGCCGCCTTTGGTCTGCATGGGCGAAGTGCTGAGCAACGAGTGGCATTGGATATTTTGTTAGATCCAGAGATCGGCATTATCTCTTTAGGCGGGCGAGCTGGAACTGGCAAGAGCGCTTTGGCATTATCGGCTGGCCTTGAAGCGGTCTTAGAGAAGCGCTTACATAAAAAGGTAGTTATCTTCCGCCCCCTTTATGCAGTAGGTGGACAAGAGCTTGGTTACCTTCCTGGATCTGAGAATGAAAAGATGTCACCTTGGGCTCAGGCAGTCTTTGACACCCTAGGCGCCCTAGTTAGCCAGCAGGTAGTTGATGAGATTGTGGAGCGGGGCTTAATTGAGGTGTTGCCGCTGACCCATATCCGAGGACGCTCCCTTCATGACTCCTTTGTAATTGTCGATGAGGCCCAATCCCTAGAGCGAGGGGTGCTCTTAACAGTTCTCTCTCGAATCGGACAAGGCTCTCGAGTTGTGCTAACCCATGACATCGCCCAACGGGATAATTTGCGGGTCGGCCGCCATGATGGCGTGGTAGCGGTGGTTGAATCTTTAAAGGGTCACCCCCTCTTTGCCCATATCACCTTGACCCGAAGTGAGCGTTCGCAGATCGCAGCCCTGGTAACGGAGCTGCTAGAGGAGCCAATTAACTTCACAAGTTGATCTTTTACCCCCTGCTGCGACATAACGGATAAATCGGACTTAACCGTTTCTGACCTGCGGTTTTAATAATCAGATTGCCTGTGAATATAAACATACTCGCGCCACACGCCAGTATAGATTTGCCCACCCCCCATCTGGCTGGCACCCTGAAGCAGTCCAGAGAGCTGGATTTTCCTCAGAAGCGAGAAAGGCAGGGTAGCGATGAAGAGCTTTAAGCCACTTCACCACCCAAGTAGGGCACGCGCCCTCTCCCTTTCTGCTGCCCTCTTGGCCTTTTTTCTAATGGCGGTCGAACCTAGCTACGCCTCCAGCACTATGCAGGTTTATGTCAACATCCCAAATACCCCAGCTACCCCATTTCCGGGAGGGGATGATTACCTAGACCCTAATCCAGGCGCCCCATCCCTACTTGAGTTAGGTATGGTCAAGGCGGTTGATGCCTCAGCGATGGCGCTGCTTTCAATTGCTGCCCGCCAGATTGAGTCAGCCCGCCAACCAGCCGGGGCTAAGGCATTTGCCAAGGAGCTTGCCCTCAACACCTATCAATGGTCCGATGACCAATTTGATTGCCTAAATAAAATTTGGACTAAAGAGAGTCATTGGAATTATAAAGCCCGTAATAAAATCTCAGGTGCTCACGGTATCCCCCAAGCGCTACCGGCTACCAAGATGGAGTCGATCGGAACTGATTGGCGCACCAACCCAGTTACCCAAATTACCTGGGGACTTAGCTATATCGAAAAGCGTTATGAGACCCCATGCCGGGCATTGGTTAAATTCAAACGCTCTAACTGGTATTAAAAGCTTTACTTTATTTTATATTAATTAGGCCGCTGGCCAATATTTAACGGTTTGCGGGTTTGGGCATAAAAATCATTTCCTTTATCATCAATAATAATAAAGGCTGGAAAGTTCTCCACCTCAATCTTAAAAACCGCCTCCATACCCAACTCTTCATAATCTAAAACCTCAACCTTTTTAATGCAATCCTGGGCAAGCCGGGCAGCAGGTCCACCAATTGATCCTAAATAAAATCCACCATGCACTTTACATGACTGGCTAACCTGCTCTGAGCGATTTCCCTTTGCCAGCATTATCATCGAACCACCTAAAGCTTGAAACTGCGCCACATATGAATCCATTCGCCCAGCAGTGGTTGGACCAAAGGAGCCAGAGGCGTAACCGGCTGGAGTTTTAGCAGGGCCGGCGTAATAAACTGCGTAATCTTTTAAGTATTGCGGCATTGGTTTTCCGCTATCGATCAACTCTTTTATCTTTGCATGGGCAAGATCGCGGGCTACTACCAATGTTCCAGAAAGGCTTACCCGAGTCTTGGCTGGATATGCTGATAATTGAGCCAAAATAGCCTTCATCGGCTGATTTAAGTCGATCTTAATCTCATCTTCTGCCAGATCATCAATTGTTGTTGCAGGCAGGAAGTGCGCCGGTTCACTCTCTAACTTTTCAATAAAGACGCCATCCTTTGTAATCTTTGCCTTCACCTGACGATCTGCTGAGCAGGAGACTGCAATTGCAATTGGCAAAGATGCGCCATGCCTAGGTAATCTAACAACTCGCACATCATGACAAAAGTACTTACCACCAAATTGGGCGCCAATACCAATATCTTGGGTTAACTTTAAAATATCTTTCTCAAGCTCAAGATCTCTAAAGCCATGACCGGTCTTAGCATCACCTTTTGTAGGCAGTGAATCTAAGTATTTAGTACTTGCTAATTTTGCAGTTTTAACTGTGTACTCAGCACTGGTGCCGCCAATGACCACAACTAGGTGATAGGGCGGACAAGCTGATGTTCCCAGGGAGCGAAGTTTTTCATCTAGCCAGGTGAGAAATGATTTTGGATTTAAAACCGCTTTGGTCTCCTGATATAAAAATGATTTATTAGCACTACCGCCACCTTTGGCAATAAATAAAAAGTTGTACTCATCTGCATGGTCGGTATCGGAGTAGATCTCAATCTGAGCAGGCAGATTATTGCCTGTGTTCTTCTCCTCCCAGGTGGTAAGCGGTGCTAATTGGGAGTAGCGCAGATTTAATTTAGTAAATGCATCATAAATTCCTTTAGAGATTGAGATTTCATCCTTTTCACTCGTCAATACCTGCTGCCCCTTTTTGCCCATCACAATTGCGGTACCGGTGTCTTGGCACATCGGCAAAATACCGCCGGCTGAGATATTGGCATTTTTTAGAAGATCTAAGGCAACAAAGCGATCATTTGGGGAGCTTTGTGGGTCAGATAAAATATTTGCCAGCTGTTGTAGATGCTCAGCCCTTAGGTAATGGGAAATATCATGCATAGCAACCTGAGTTAAGTTTTCAATTACCTCAGGAGATACTTTTAAAAACTGCTTGCCATCGGCGCTAAAGCTACTAATGCCCTCCTTGGTAAGAAGGCGATACTCGGTTTTATCCTCACCAATTGGCAGCAGATCCTGATAGGTAAACTGGGGGGCCATGGGATAAATCTACCCACTCCTTGATCAATTAGGATGTGTTCATGAGCGAGGTCACTAAAAAACGAGTATTACTTGCTGCACCTCGCGGTTACTGCGCAGGTGTTGATCGCGCGGTTGTCACAGTTGAAAAAGCAATAGATCTCTATGGCGCACCGGTTTATGTTCGTAAGCAGATTGTTCATAACAAACATGTAGTTGCCACCTTGGAGGCACGGGGTGCGATATTTGTTGATGAGACCGATGAGGTGCCTGAGGGAAAAATCGTAGTTTTCTCAGCCCATGGTGTCTCACCCGCAGTTCATCAAAGTGCTGCGGAGCGAAACTTAAAAACTATTGATGCCACCTGTCCATTAGTTACCAAGGTTCACCATGAAGCCCGCCGATTTGCTTCAGAGGATTACGATATTTTATTGGTAGGACATGAAGGACATGAAGAGGTTGATGGCACAGCAGGTGAAGCCCCAGATCATGTGCAGTTAGTTGATGGAATTGAGAGTATTAAAGATATAAAGGTGCGAGATGAGAACAAGGTTGCTTGGCTCTCTCAAACCACCTTAAGTGTTGATGAAACACTGGCCACAGTAGCCGCTTTGCGCAAGCGCTTTCCTAATTTAATTGATCCACCAAGTGATGATATTTGTTACGCCACTCAAAACCGGCAGGTGGCAATTAAAGAGATTGCGCCAAAGGCTGATCTAGTTTTAATTGTTGGCTCCACCAACTCCTCTAACTCAGTTCGATTAGTTGAGGTGTCCCTGGAATATGGCGCTAAAGCTGCCTACCTAATTGATTTTGCTGCCGAGGCTAAGGATGAGTGGCTAACTGGTGTTAACACCATTGGCGTCTCTAGTGGGGCATCAGTTCCAGAGATTTTAGTTAAGGATCTACTTATGTGGTTAGCAGATCGCGGATTTAGTGATGTTCAGACAATTACCGCAGCTGAGGAGCATCTGCTCTTTTCAATACCGCCAGAGTTGCGAAAGGATTTAAAGGCTGCCGGGAAGTGAGGTAGCACCCTTTTCTTTCTCTCGCTTAAACCATAAATACCAGGTAATACCTGCGCCAGTTAGTAAATAAAATGAGACTGAGGCAAGGCCAGCTACTAAATCAATTAATAATTTAGTCGGGGCAAATGAACCGCCGCCGGCAGTGGGCATCAAAATAAGTGAGGCAATTAGAAGTGAGATTGGTGGGGCAACTGCGCTGACATAGGCGGTACCGCGCCGGCCTAAATAGATAGCGCCAAAGAAGGCGATCCAGATAGCTAGGCAGGTAATAATTCCTAGTGAGCGGCGAAGGATTAACTCAATTGCTTCAAAGAAAAATATCAATAAAAATTGTAAAACAATTACCCCAGCCTTGGTTAAACCAGGCCCCTTTATTGGATTACTAATTGGCAGATTACTCATCTTCACCTACCTCTATCTCCTCTACCTCAATAAAATCATCATCACCTGAGATACTTTTTAACTCTCGCACCGCACCAGGTGAATCAGGGTACTCAATTGCTAACTTATCTTTATCACCACTGACCCCTAAATTATGGATTCTTCTAGCTGGACTTAAAACGGTGCGCTCAGCAGTCGGTATTAAATCCTCATACGCCTTAGCAGTGGATGAGATTGCTTTACCAACTGCAACAATCTTGCCATGTAGCAATGTTATGTTCTTTAAAAATGTGTTTGCCACCTTTTGAATCTCATCAGCATTATCTGCAAGTTTATTGCGGGTGAAGATATAACCAATAGTGCGAAGCAGAGCCATCATCGAGGTTGGAGTTGCCACCGTTACATTTAACTTAAATGCTTTCTCTAAAAAGGCGGGATCAATTCGAAGTGCCTCAGCTAATAATGTTTCAAATGGCACAAATAAAACTACAAAATCTGGAGATCCAGCCGATTTGTGGTAACCACGTTTTGCCAGTGCTTCAACATGTTTAAGTAGATCCTTTGTATGTTGAGCAAGGAAATCATCTCGCTCACTTGCAACCTCAGTACCAAATGCATCTAGAAAGCGATCAAAGGGAAACTTTGAATCAATAAATATTGCAGAGCCCCCTGGCATCTTTACGGTGATATCTGGAATGCCAGATGAGTCAGCATCGGTAGTTGATTTTTGTCTGGTGTACTCATGATTTTCCCTAAGCCCTGCTGATTGCAGTAGTAATTCAAGTTGGGCCTCACCAAACTTTCCCCGCGCCTGAGAATTAGATAGGGCGCCAGCAATTTTTTTAGTCTCATCAAAGATTGACTCACTAGCCCTTCGCATCTCATTAATTGTGGTCTCAAGCTTTGCCTCTGCCTCGGTGCGAACCCGATTTGCTTCATGGGATTGAACCGATAATTTTTCAACAGTTGATTTCATTGCGGTAAGTTCGGCGGTTAATTTAATTGCGTTCTCTGTTTTGCCCCGCTCCGCCTCTAACTGCTTTTTATAATCATCTAATAAGGCAGAGTCACTGCCGCTTGATTCATTGCGCAACTTCGCCGCTAGGTAGCCAATTACGCCCCCAGCCAAAAGGCCGATAAGTAAGGAGATGATCGATGCGGGCATGGGGTTATAGTGGCAGGAAGAGGTGACAATCTTGCGTAGGCTTTACCCCTTGTGAGCCTTTCAATTGGAATCGTCGGTCTGCCAAATGTGGGTAAATCCACCCTTTTTAATGCGCTGACTAAAAATAATGTCTTAGCTGCCAACTACCCCTTTGCCACCATCGAACCCAATGTTGGGGTGGTGGGAGTTCCAGATGATCGCCTGCCGGTGCTGGCCAAAATATTTGCCTCTGAAAAAATTTTGCCAGCCGCCGTCTCCTTTGTTGATATTGCCGGAATTGTTAAAGGCGCCTCAGAAGGGGCAGGTCTTGGAAATAAGTTCTTAGCAAATATTCGCGAAAGTGATGCGATCTGTCAGGTAATTAGAGTTTTTAAAGATGGCGATGTTGTTCATGTTGATGGTGATGTTGATCCAAAGAAAGATATGGAGACAATTAATACCGAACTTTGTTTAGCTGATCTGCAAACTTTAGAAAAAGCGCTGCCCAGATTGGAAAAAGAGGTGCGCACTATTAAGGAAAAAGTTCCGGTATTAAATGCGGCCAAAGAGGCGGCCCAGGTTTTAAATCAAGGACAACTACTTCGAGGAAGTAAGGTTGATCTCATCGCCATTGCCGAGCTCCAGCTTTTAACCGCTAAACCATTTTTATATGTTTTCAATGTTGATGCGGCAGAGCTTTCTGATAATAAATTACGGGATGAGTTAGCAGCGTTGGTAAAGCCGGCGGAGGCGATCTTCTTGGATGCAAAGACTGAGGCTGAATTAGCTGATTTAGATGCGGCAGATGCGCTAGAACTACTTAAATCAATCGGATTAACTGAGCCAGGATTGACCACATTAGCAAGAGTTGGATTTAATACATTAGGATTACAGACATATCTAACCGCCGGTCCCAAAGAGACTAGAGCGTGGACGATTCATAAAGGTGATACCGCCCCAGCTGCTGCTGGTGTGATTCACACAGATTTTCAAAAGGGATTTATCAAGGCTGAGGTTGTGGCCTTTGATGAGTTAGTAACTGCCGGATCAATGGTGCAAGCTCGCGCCAATGGCAAGGTGCGGATGGAAGGCAAGGATTACGTAATGGCTGATGGCGATGTAGTGGAGTTTAGATTCAATGTCTAAAAAACAAGCACACTTAAAAGATCTCCCAATTAAAAAACGGGATAACCTGCGAAACGTAGCGATTATTGCTCACGTTGACCATGGCAAAACAACTTTAGTAGATGCGATGCTTTGGCAATCTGGCGCCTTTGCTGCCCATAAAAAACAGGGTGAGGGTCAAGATCGCATGATGGATTCAATGGATTTAGAGCGGGAAAAAGGAATTACGATCTTGGCAAAAAATACTGCGGTAAAACGTGGGGATACGATTGTAAATATTATTGACACACCAGGGCACGCAGATTTTGGTGGCGAGGTTGAGCGCGGACTGGAGATGGTTGATGGTGTTATTTTATTAGTAGATGCCTCCGAAGGCCCACTGCCACAAACCCGCTTCGTACTTCGCAAAGCGCTACAAAAAAATCTACCAGTTATTTTACTTATTAATAAAGTAGATCGACCAGATTCACGAATTGCTGAGGTTGTTGATGAGACATACGCACTTTTCTTAGATCTAGATGCAAATGAAGATCAGATTGAGTTTCCAATTGTTTACGCCTCCGCTAAAGCAGGACGAGCATCACTAGAGCGTCCCTCAGATGGTGGCATGCCTGATAAAGAAAACTTAGATATTTTATTTGACACAATTTTTTCTGCTATTCCAGCCCCTGAGTACCATGAAGGTGCACCACTGCAAGCACATGTTACAAACTTAGACTCATCTCCCTTCTTAGGTCGCCTAGCTCTTTGCCGCGTAAGAGAGGGTGTTATCAAAAAAGGCCAAAGTGTTATGTGGATTAAAACCGATGGCACAAGTGAGCGAGTTAAAGTCTCTGAACTTTTAATTACCGAAGCATTAGAGCGAGTTCCAGCGATGGAGGCCCACCCTGGCGACATTATTGCAGTTGCCGGAATTGAAACTATTACCTTAGGTGAAACACTTGCCGAGCTAGAAAATCCACATGCTCTGCCATTAATAACAGTTGATGAGCCAAGTATTTCGATGACAATTGGTATTAATACATCTCCGCTTGCTGGCAAGAGTGGCAGTAAGTTGACAGCTCGTCAGGTTAAGGGCCGCCTTGATGCTGAGTTAGTTGGAAATGTTTCACTTCGGGTTTTAAATACTGAGCGCCCAGATACTTGGGAGGTGCAGGGACGTGGTGAGTTACAACTTGCAGTATTAGTTGAGATTATGAAGCGCGAAGGATTTGAGTTAACAGTTGGTAAGCCACAGGTTGTTATTAAGACAATTGATGGCAAGGTGCATGAGCCAATGGAGCGGCTATCTATTGATGCGCCAGAGGAGTACTTAGGTGTGATTACTCAATTAATGGCGCTTCGTAAAGGACGCATGGAGCAGATGGTTAACCATGGAACTAGTTGGATTCGTCTTGATTACCGAGTTCCATCTCGTGGCTTAATTGGTTTTAGAACTGAGTTTTTAACTGAGACAAGAGGAACTGGATTACTCCACCATGT
>Ga0102901_1000571_pt1 | contig 13074 bp, 19 predicted proteins | sample Colrivmet1555A02_FD_78456 | JGI IMG/M metagenome (GOLD analysis project Ga0102901, IMG submission 78456) | Estuarine microbial communities from the Columbia River estuary - metaG 1555A-02 | ecosystem: Environmental > Aquatic > Marine > Intertidal zone > Estuary | place: USA: Columbia River... | reverse complement strand
CGGCTTAGGCCCTATGGCGGGCCAAAACCACCACTTTGTGCAGTACGCGCCCGAGCAATTGCCGTACGCCATCGATCGTTATGTCAAAGAGACCTCCCGCTTGTATGGCGTCTTAAATAAGCATTTGTCAGATGGCCGTGAGTACATTTGCGGCGACTACTCGATCGCCGACATGGCCGCCTATCCTTGGGTCGTTCCGCATGAACGCCAGCGCCAGGACATGAGTCAGTTCCCGTGTCTAACGTCTTGGTTTGAACGGATTAAAAACCTTCCAGCAACACTGCAAGCCTATGAGATTGCAAAGTCAATCAATACAGCGCCCACCGTGGACCAGAACGCAAAGTGAATCGCCCCGGCTTTTGAGGAGGCTCCAAACTTTGAGAAGATGGAGCCATGAACAAAAAATCAAATCGTTTTTCACCCGAGGTCCGCGAACGCGCTGTTCGCTTGGTGCAAGAGCATAAGGGTGAGTACCCATCCCTTTGGGCTTGCATTGAATCAATTGCACCCACGATTCCCGCTAACGAGGACAGCCGCCGCAAGAGCGCCAGCTACGAGATCAATCGCCTATGGGTAAGGTTCCTTACCTGCTAACAGAACGCGGTCCTCTTTCGGAGTCAGCGGTCATGCTGGATTACATTGAGCAGCAATACTCGGCCACGCCCTTGTATCCGAGCGATCCTTTCGAGGCAGCCAAGGTGCGCGAGTTAGCGACCTACATTGACCTACACCTCGAATTGGTCGCCCGCAACCTCTATCCCGAGGCCTTTTTCGGTTTGACCGTCAGCGATGCCGTGAAGGAGCGGGCACAAAAAGACCTCAAAAAGAGCGTGGCCGCGTTCACCAAGTTGGCGCAATTCTCGCCTTACGTGGCGGGTGCGGCGTTCACAGTAGCAGACTGCGCTGCGGCGGTTCATTTGCCGTTGGTGTCCAGCGCGACCAAGATCATTTACGGCGCGGATATGCTGGCGGAGCTACCCATCAAGGACTACCTCAAACAGCTTTCAACGCGCCCCACCCTGTCCAAAGTCAACGCCGACAGAAAAGTCAACACCGAGAAAATGATGGCACGCCTGCGCGGCGCTTGACGCGTTCACCGAGGTCGTTTTATGCAGTGGTTTCAACTGATTCCCGGCGGCTTGATGCTGTGGCTGGGCGCCGACTATGTGTATTGCTACATCAAGAAAAAGCCCATCGTCCGGAAAAATCATCCGATGCCGGTGACGGTGGGGCATTTGCTTTCAGGCGTGATGAGTGCAATCGTCGGTCTGATCTTCATCGTCCTCAGTTTCAACGCCCCAAGTTGATCCCGTACTAAGCGCAGGCGGGTGAATCGGCCTGCCATCTGTGAATAGGGATGTGCGGCGCAGCTGCTAGACGGGCACGGGCATCAACCCAAGATTGACGCCACCTCTTCCAATCGGTCAATTCCAAGGAAGGATTTTCACGGCTTCTCGCTACAAAAGAAGGAAAGTGACTGCGCCCTGTCGGCTGTCCCGTCTTGTTGAATCGGATGTCAAATGACCAGCGAAAGTGATCGCTATGGTTGTCTAACGAGGCGTGCGGCGTGAGCGGATCAAAAATAACGACACCCCCCGACTTAACCGGCAAGGGAACGGCACGGTTGTAATCGACCAAGCCATCCGCGATGGCGGTTTGAACCTTGGGACAATGCGGCAATAGCCCAGTTGTGTCTGATTGCGGTACAACCTGCAAGCAACCATTATTTATGGTGGCATCAGTCATGGCGCACCAGACGGTCACCATATCGGTTTGATCCGCATCGTGGTGTGTAACACCGCGATCTTGGTGCCAATCGGTATGAGTGATATGGGCCCGTACCTCACTTTCAGACAAACGCGAGGTCGGCGGCTTGAGACGAACATGCTGAATAGGATTCGAAGTCAACTCGGGCCCTAACAAGTCCTCGACCAAACTCAGCAAACGCTCATTGCGCAATAAGTTGAACACTGCAGGGCCAAAATGAAACGGTGTCTCAGGCGTGATGCGGTCCCCGGGTAGAGAGATGTCCATGGGCTGAAACCAGTCCATGCCGTTGGCGTAGCAGTACAACAGCTTTTCAAAAAATCCATCGCCAGTCGGTGGTGGTTTGATCAAGCCACGCTCTGTCCAACCCGAGATCAAATCATCAAGTAAAGCCGCGTATTCGGCACGGATGGGTGCGAGCACCGTTGCCTCATCGAGGACACCCTCAACGACCAAATAGCCATTGCTTTTAAAAAAATTGCGCTGTTCGTCAGTCAACATTTCAGTTCCTACAGCCCAAGTGAGCGTTGCTTTCTATCCAATATAGCGGACTACGGCTTTGCTGTGTTGCCGGGTTTAACGGCTTGCGACAGGCTAAGAGAGAGTGCATCCAAACTCGCGAGGTTATACCCCGCGAGCATGGCATCAACATGCGCTGCCAAAACGCTGGGGCCCCGCGCAATGGGTTGATACCCGGCATAGCGCATCAATGGATTGAGCCACACCACACGACGCGCGTGTCCAGTCAACCAAGCCATGGCCATCTGCAAGTCGCGTATCTCGCCGGTATCCAAGCCGTCTGAAATAATCACGACCTGTGGGCGCCGTCCACTCACCAGTGCACGGCCTTGAAGGCGAAGGGCATCAATACAATTCGCCAAACGCGTGCCACCGGCATAGTCGACGATCGCATGACCCGCAGCCTTCAACATCGCATCCGTGTCTCGCTCCCGGAAAGCGACCGTGAGCTCGCTGGGTTGGTGTCCCATGGAGAAGCGGCAACTTGTCAGTCAAACCGCCACAACGGAGTGACTTAAACCAACTGGCCTCCTTGATACTCGGGGCGATTCACCTAAGTGTGCTGTTTCAAATACACATTCACGGTCAGTAAGGGGTCAAGATCGTGAATACGTCTTTCAGGGGGCCTGCCATGGGAGAGAAGAAATTTGTAATAGTGGGTGCGTTGGCAAAGGAATTGGGTAAGCCTATTGGGGGTTTATTGAAACTGCTTGAATCGGCAGGTAAACCCAAACAAAGTTCGCGGAGTCGTATCGACGAGCAAGATCAGCAAGCACTCCTTGATTTCCTGAAGAGCCAAAACATGCAGTCAGTTCGTCCCCGCATAAAGCTGCAGTCTCAAGCGCAAGCCTTGATTATTGATGTTCAGAACTCAAAAAATGGTTCCGAGTATGCGGCGTTAATGCACCTATCGGAGCTGGTAATCAGGGAGGAGGTCTGAGAATTGCTCGACCAAGTCATTCACAGGGTCGAGCACTTGGCCCACTGACAACGTGACGCCAAACCCGAGTGGCTGCGCCACCACCTCAGTACCCTGAAGAGTTGAAATGACCCCATTTAAAACGCGCGCCGAGGCAAAGGTAACCAAGGCGCGCTTGAGGCCAGCGTCAACTTGTGCTGACGCCAGTTCGTTGGTTTGGGGTAACCAGCTGAGGGCGATCAGCGCTGTGACCAATGCCGTCAGAAGGAGTCGGTAGGCCCTCATCGCTCCATGATAGTGCGATTGCCGGCGTCTGCACAGCCGTCTGACGGTGGCGTTTCTAGGTTACATACCGAGCAACTTCTTCGCGTCGCCAAGCGCTTTCATGGATGCCGCGTGTTGGCCTGACTTGTGAAGCTTCTCGCCCTCATCACGCAATGCTTTCACCTTGGCTGCATCTGCCTCAGCTAGCATCGTGCTGGACATTTTGGCGTCAATCGCGCGCATCTCAGCAGGACAGCTACCGGCCGTCGCGTAGGCAGACATGCAAATCAAAGCGGCGGCAATAAGAGGCTTTTTCATAACGATCGCCACAAAGGGTTGAAGGAGGTCATAGCGTACGTTGGCTTTCCGAAACGCGCGACCAAACACCCCAAAATCCTTTGACTTAAAGTGGTAATCCCAAGGTCCTGGGATTTCACTCCTCAAAAAAGCGCTCGTGTAACGTGATACTGCGATAACCCAGTTGCAGTAGGCCATCGATCTCCATTCTTTTGAGCTCTTGGTGGACCTTTTGTCGAGAGGCATGAACCGCTGATGCGATATCACCTTGGCTTAGATTTAGGTTTAAGTCGCCTGATTTTTTGGATCGACCGTGATGCATTGCCAAACGCCTCAGTGCCTGATAAACCCTTGCACGTAATGATGGCAGCAAGTCAGCTTCCATGAGGCTAAATAACTCGGCAACACGTGATGAGAGGTTCTGGATGAGGGCGATCGCAAAGTCGGGATCGCGCCGTAGGCGCGCCTCGAAGGCGGCTTTCGGTATGTCGAGGGTAGACCCGTCTTGCACACAAAGTAGGTCCGTGGGGAAGGGGGCGTTCGCAAATGCCGACGGCACGCCATAAAGCTCGCCCTCAACCATGTAGCGCAACAGCTGGGAGTGCCCGTCGATGCTGTTGAGCAGAACAGAAAATTGGCCCGATAAGCAGATCGAAACGTTGGAGACGGCTTGACCATATTGCAAAACCGTTTGTCCTCGGCGCCATTGCCGGATACGACCAGTGCTCTTTAAGCTAAGGATCAATTCTTTAGAAAGGCGAATCTGCATCGGCCCGCTTCCGCCATTCGCGTTTAATTGGTGCGTCCAAGTTGACAAGAGATTAGTAGGTGACATCCCTTAAATTGTCACCTGCGGGTAATTTCCAGGGAATCAGTAGTTGCACTATGGGCACTCTTCATTCAAACGATCAGGAGACGCTCGTGAAAAAGTTAACCCGTTTTGCTGTGGTTGCTTCCACTCTACTGCTTACACAAATCTCGTTTGCCGAGACGACGGTCCGCATACAGGACTACCCTGGTACGGGTAACCTGCTTGCACGGGTCGCAGACGCTAAGGGTTTCTGTAAAGAGGCCGGACTTAAGTGCGAGCTGAAAACGATTCCCGCCGCACCCCTCGGGCTGCAGACCATGTTGGCTGGTGATATCGATGTCGCCTATGGCCCAACGGAAGTAGCAGCGGCGGCACTGGCGCGCAAGGCACCGATCAAAATCATTGGTGCTGGCTTCGTTGATCCAGTCTTTTTCTTGATTGCGGGCGCCAAAACACAACTTGCAAATGAGAGCAAAGGCTATCCCGCCGTCATGCAATCAGTGAAGGGTATGAAGATTGGCGTGACACAAAGGGGCTCAGGTGCCGAATTCCAAGTCGTTGACATGCTGCGCGATGCCGGGTTGTCCGCAAACGATGTAACCTTCGTCGCGGTGGGTGCGCCCAACACAGCTTTTCCAGCGCTGACGCAAGGGCAAGTCGATTTGGTTATGACGTTCTCTCCCAGCGACGGTATGTGCAACGTCCTCAAAGCTTGCCGTGTGGTTGTCGATCCGCGCAAAGGCGAGGGACCGCAGAGTATTCTGTCGACCCGGGGTGGTGCCGGTGTCCTGATGACGAGGGCAGACTGGGCGCAAGGCAATGCATCAACGATCAAAGCGTTTCGCGATGCGATGGCTAAAGCCGAAAAATACACACAGGATCCCGCGAATTTCAATGACGTGTTGACAATATTAAAGGCAACTTTTGGGCTGCAGTTGCCCAAGGCCGATGAGATAGCTGAGGCGACCCTGCGCAGCTCCATTGCCACCTTCCGCGCTTCGGGTAGCACACCCGCGATGCAAGCTGTGGCCGATGGGATGACAGCCAACAAATTGCTGCCCGTTAAGGTTGATATCAGCGCTGCCGTGCTGCCTTGATGGCTCGCCCGATCTCGACGACAGTAGGAGCGATCCTGTGATCGACATCAAGCGGCTACATCTGAGCTTTGATGGTGTCAATGACGTGCTGAGCGACATTGACTTCCACCTGGCCTCGGGTGAGTTTGTAGCGATCGCAGGACCCAGTGGCTGTGGCAAAACAACCCTTTTGAATCTCTGTGCGGGGTTAGTTGAGGTCCCAGACGGTCAGCATCTAGCGGTTGCTTCGAAGCCGCCAGTGCTAGGCGGTCATGACGTAGCTTATATGTTGGCGCGGGACAGCTTGTTCCCGTGGCTGAGTGCGATTGACAATGCTGCGTTTGGTCTCAAGGTCCGCGGCACACCCGAGCCAGAGGCGCGCACGCGCGCGCAGACCATGCTGAAGCGCGTGGGTCTGGCCGGTTATGAGGACGCGTTGCCAAAGGCCTTGTCCCATGGCATGCGCCAAAGGGTGGCTCTTGCCCGGACATTTGCCATGCCGTCTCCTTTGTTATTAATGGACGAGCCCTTTGGTGCGCTCGATGCGCAAACCAAGCTGCAGTTGCAGGATCTCTTGCTGCAACTGTGTCAGGAAAGCGAGCGTTCCGTCTTATTTGTAACCCATGATCTGGCGGAAGCGGTTGCGCTGGCTGATCGCGTGATCATCATGTCAAGTCGACCCGGTCGGATCATCGCCGACGTGCCAGTGCCGTTACCTCGCCCACGCTCCATTCGGCAATTGCAGACTAACGATGCATTCCATCAAACCTATGCAGCGGTTTGGCGGCATTTGGAAGAAGGATGGACACACCATGAAGGCTAATCTCGTTTCGACCTTCACTAAACACGCTGCATTTGTGGTCATCATCGTCGCACTTTGGGAGTGGGGTGCGCGAACAGGCGTTATCGACCAAAGCTTTGTTGGTAGTCCCCTTGGAATCGCATCATTCACTTACAACAATTTATTGAACGGTCGTCTTTGGGGCGATCTCGGCTGGACGATGTTGTCGGTCACGTTGTCATTCATTTTGGGTTCGGCGGCTGCGATAGGTGTCGGCTTGGTATTCGTCACGTGGCCAAAATTTGAGGCCTTCTGTGATCCCTATGTCAACGCGTTAAACGTATTACCCCGTATCGCGATGGTGCCACTTTTCATCTTGTGGTTCGGCTTGGGTGTCGGCTCCAAGATCGCAATGGGCTTTTCGCTGACATTTTTCATCGTCCTGTCCAGCACAGTGGCGGGTATCCGCGGCATCAGTCAAGACCATGTCACTTTGACTAGAACGCTTGGTGCAACCAGTCGTCAATTGTTTTTTTGGGTCACATTGCCAGGCGCTGTTCCGGTTTTGTTTTCAGGCTTGCGACTCGGATTGATATACGCCTTTTTGGGTGTGGTCGGTGCCGAGGTAATCGCATCTGAGAGAGGGCTCGGTCAACAGCTTGCCTACCTCGCATCAACGTTTGCTATTGATGGCGTTTGGTCGCTTTTGCTGGACCTGGCGCTTGTCGGTGTATTCCTCATGAAAGTTATGAATTGGCTAGAGCGTCGGCTATTGCACTGGCAGTGACTGACGCTCAGGCGCAAAAGGAGTTTTGAAAATGGCATTTAGACACATTGAAGTGACTCGATCAACGCCCACGATCGGAGCGACCATCACAGGCGTTGATTTGAATAACATTCGATCAGAAGACGTTTACGAGGAGATTCGCCAAGCGTTGTGGACTTGTGGCGTCGTGTTCTTCCGTGACCAGCAGATTACGCCTGAAAACTATCTTAAATTGGGTAGCAAATTTGGCGAGATGGAACAACATGAATTCTTTCCACATTTGCCCGGTCATCCGCAAATTCAATTGATCTCACACGAAGGTACAGATAATCCTGAAACGGATCGTTGGCACACCGACGTGACGTTTCGCAAGCGGCCAAATATGGTCTCCATACTGCGGATCACGGATTTGCCACCGCACGGAGGTGACACCATGTGGGCGAGTACGGCCGCAGCCTATGACGCCCTGGGTCCTGGCTTGCAGACGCTCCTTGAGGGCTTGCAAGCCGAGCACGATATGCCATTTCACTTTCGCCGGATCAACGCGGTTCAGCGCTTGATGGCTCGCCAGAAACTGGCCAATGAAAAGAAAGGCGGCATGATGAGTAGCATGATGTCGGCTGCTGAAATGGACCTGGCGCTGGCAGACCGAGAGTGCAAAATCATCCAAGATAATCCCTCGGTCATACACCCGGCAGTCATTACGCATCCCCACACGGGTCGGAACCTACTGTTTGTGAACAGTATCTGGACGAAGCGACTCCTCGGTGTTCATTTAGATCTCAGCGACGCCTTACTAGCGATGCTGAACGAGTGGATCAAAAAGCCCGAGTTCATGGTGCGTTTTCAGTGGCAGCCGAACTCCATTGCGATGTGGGACAACTGTCAAACGCAGCACTACGCTGTATTTGATTACGCGCCACATTATCGTGCGGGCGAGCGCGTGACCTGCGGTAGTTTTGAACCAAAGCTTACCCCGCGCAGCGGGAAGCCCCAATCGGCTGCTGCCCCAACGGGCGCGGGAATCGCCCGACCTGACTTATCCACCGAGCTCGATCTTGATCAAGTGGTGGCCTACGCACGCCGTCGATAGCCATGATGGATGCGGATTTACAGTCACTACAAGAGGTCAGGGACTTGATGCGTCAGGCGCGTGTGGCGGCGCGTGCGTTTCATCAAATGGAACCAAAGACGGCTTGGTCCATCGCGCATGTTGTGGGGCCGACGCTGAAACCACGTGCCCGGTACTATGCAGAGAAGGCGGTCCTGGAGACTCAGATTGGTCGCGTCGAGGACAAGGTTTTAAAGAACCTAATTGCCTGCGAACGTACGCTGTCCGAATACGGCGCTCAGCCAGTGGGCGAGGTTCGGCGCGACCCCTCCCGTAACCTCATCGAAATAGGTCGGCCCGCTGGTGTCGTCGTGGCACTGTCAAACTCGACGTCTCCAGTGGCGACCATATTTTTCAAGGGTTTACTGGCCTTGTTGTCGCGCAATGCCATTGTTATCAGTCCCCATCCAGTGGCTTTAAAAGTGTGCACAGAAGCGGTGGATGAAATGTGTCGTTTGGGTGTCGAGGCGGGCGCGCCGGCGAATTGGATACAAATCCAGCGGCAACCCACACTCGCCGCCACCGAGTCCATGATGCGGCATGAGGAGACCGACCTGATTGTCGCAACCGGCGGTACTCCGATGGTGCGTGCAGCGTATAGAAGCGGTAACCCGACCGTGGGTGTTGGCTCAGGTAACACCCCGGTGTACGTGGACTCCACGGCAGATGCTGCCGCCGCAGCGGAACAACTCGTCGCCGGTAAGCAGTTTGATCATGGGTCGGCGTGTACCGCGCCGTCGGTGGCGCTGGTGCATGCAGACATAGGTAAACGCTTGTTGGAGGCTTTTGGTGTCAGCGGTGCCCATGTATGCACGCCGGCGCAGTCTGAGGCGGTACGGCAAACCCTTTACCCTTTGGGCGGATTCAACGCCAAGTTGGTGGGACGAAGCCCATGCACAATCTCTCGAGCTGCCGGCTTCGAAGTGAGTCCCGATTGCCGCGCTCTGGTTTGTGCGTTCAAGCCCTCGGCTGATCATCCCATGTTCAAGGAGAAGCTATCACCCGTTTTGGGTGTGGCACTGGTTGCTGACATTGATGAGGCGATCGATATGGCGCGTTGGATGTTAGCGAGGGGCGGTGCAGGGCACACATCGGGTATCCATAGTTCATGCGAGCGCCAGGCCGCTTATTGGGCGGGGGCTTTGGATTATTACCGAGTCGTGGTGAATGGCATCACGACCAATGGCGCGACAGGCACCGATACAGGGTTGCCGTACACCTTCACCGTCGGAACGGGTTACGCGGGAAAGAGTTCCCTGGGCGTGAATATGGGCATCGAGCCCTGGTTGGATTACAAGCGCGTCGCATTTCCGTTACCAGCAACCAGTGCACAAAACGCTGACGGCGTTGACCACGTGAACAGTGATCAGGTTCGGCATCTCATTAAAGAAGAGCTCGCAGCGATGCGAGTGCAGGGGTAATTTATGGCTAAGTTGCGTGGTTATGTATTTTTGGATCGATTGCAACCGCAATTGATGAGTCTGCTCGGCGCAACCTGTCGAGGATATTTGCCCCGAGCGAATGACGCATCACTCACGGTGGAGGTCGCGCCTGGCATGGATGTCGAATGGCTAACTGACGTGGCGCTCAAACACGATGACGTAAAGCCAGGGGTACTGGTTGTCGAGCGGCAATTTGGTTATTTGGAGTTTCACTCGAAGTACGCCGCATCGGTTCAATCGGCTGGGGCGGCGCTGTTGGCGGCGATGGGTGCCAGCGAACGAGATGCGATCAAACCGGAGATTCTTGCAAATCGCATCGTTGATCGGGTAGACGGTTATCACTCATTCTTAATCAATCGAAGCAAGGCGGGCAGCATGCTGTTGCCGGGTGAGTCGCTGTTTATTCTGGAAATGCAACCAGCGGCCTATGCATTGATAGCCGCTAATGAGGCTGAAAAGGCTAGCAACGTCAAGCTAGTGGATTGCCGGTTCATGGGGGCTGCAGGTCGTTTGTATTTGGCGGGTGCGGAGTCCGATGTTCGCACCGCCGCTGAGGTGGCTATCGAGACCCTTCAAAACTTGGCAGGGGGTCACGCATGAGTGAGGCCGATGCCCTGCGTCGTCAAGTGCGCGAGGAAATTTTGCGAACTGCAGGCCCTGTTTTGACTATTCGCTGTGAGGCGGATTTGCAGGCGCTGAACAAGTTAATTCGCGAGTTGGGTAGCAATCCGCTTGTGGCGACACAACTCGGCGCAGGTGTTGGCGGCATGCAAATTCAAGTCATGCCTGGTGATTACGACGGTTGCGGATGTCATACAGAGCCGAGTAAGTCCGTTGCATCCCGAGAGAATCCTGCATACCGCGCTTCGATGGCGCCCGCGCTGGGTGGGGTGATCACCTTATCGCGTATTCAGGCGGCAAATCTGCCGAAGGGTAGTGAGATTCTGTTGGATCAAGACGCTGTCATAACTCCTCAGGTGCGCGATTGGTTAAGACAAAACAAGATACAGATTCAAAGGAGTGAATCATGAAAACAGGGATCGTTGTGGGAAAAGTCTGGGCAACGAAGCGGCTCCCGGAGTTGCCCAGCGGTGCGCTTCTTCAAGTGCGTTTGGACGGTAAGCCGTCCGAGGAATTGATAGCCCTCGATACGTTGGGTTGTGGCGAGGGGGAACGGGTCTTGATCTGTCAGGGCGAGATGGTAGCCCACTGGTTCACACAGAAAAATACAGTGGTCGATGCACTGGTGGTTGGAGTTGTGGATGGCGGTTCTTCCGCCTAGTGGTTGTTTTTTGAGTGACATCATGTTTTTTAAAGGAGTACAACATGTCGCAAGCAATAGGGATGATTGAAACGCAGGGTTTTGTAGCCGCCTATGCGGCAGCAGATGCCATGGTAAAGGCCGCAAACGTGACGCTTGCGGGTAGTCGTGAAGTGGGCGGTGGTCTGGTCGCGGTCACTGTTACCGGTGATGTCGGGGCGGTGAAAGCCGCGACCGAGGCGGGCGCAGAGGCCGGTGCGGCTGTTGGGAAGGTGGTCTCGGTCCATGTGATCCCACGTCCGCATGCCGATGTCGTCAAGGCGTTTGAAAAGAAGTAAGCCATGGCGACTAAATCTGCAAAGAATGCGACGGCCCGAGAGGTGCCAGTGCCTGCGTCGGCCACGCAATTAAGGGTCTGTCTAACGCTCACGAATCTGCAACGACAATTCGCAGCGTGGATGAGTTCGCCGGTGCCAGCGCGGGGTTACGTCTCGATGGAGGGCAGCCATTCCTTGCTGGTTGAAGTAGCGCCCGGAATGGCGATCCAGCGCATCATTGATACCGCGCTACGTAGCGAGCCCGATTTGGTGCCAGGCATGCTGGCGGTAGAGCGCCAATTTGGTGTGATGGAGCTGCACGCGGATGATTTGTCTCTGCTTGAGCGTGGCAAACAAGCGATGCTTAAGGGGTTGGGGGCTAAAGAGTCGGAGGTGTTACCACCTCAAATTTTGTACAGCGATATCATTGATGACATCACCGATCAGCATGCGGTTCTGATCAACCGGGCGCGGCAGGCAAACATGATCATGCCGGGACAAAGCTTGCTGATTATGGAAGTCGCGCCTGCACTTTACGGTGCTGTGATGGGGAATGAGTCGGAAAAGGCGGTTCCCCAAAATACATTGGTAGAGTGCTCCATGATTGGCGCCTCGGGTCGTATGTACCTGGCTGGTGAGCGTAAGGATCTGGAAGTGGCGAAAGCTGCAGTGGAGGCTGCATTACGAAAATTGGGTGCAGCGTAATCATATTTTTGGAGTTTGCTCATGATCGAGCGCACCCTGTTTGACGCTGATCACCTCGCGTTCAAAGATGCCTTTCAACGGTTTGTTGATAAGGAGATAGCCCCGCACCATGCTGAATGGGAGGTGCAGGGCTATGTTGATAAATCAGTTTGGCGTCAGGCCGGTCAGAACGGTTTCCTTTGTATGACCATGCCTGAGGGGTATGGCGGTACATTGGATGACAAGCGCTATTCGGTCATTCAGATGGAGGTGTTGGCTGCGGGCGGCTACTCTGGCATTGGCTTCGGTTTGCACAGCGAAATCGTTGCCCCCTATTTGTTGCACTACGGTACCGATGCGCAAAAGGAAAAATACCTGCCAAAGCTCGCCAGCGGTGAGCTGATCGGTGCCATCGCCATGACTGAACCGGCAGCGGGTAGCGACTTGCAGGGAGTAAAGACCACGGCAGTTCGCGACGGCGATGACTTCATCATCAATGGCAGTAAGACGTTCATCACCAACGGCTGGAACGCTGATTTGGTGATTGTGGTGGCCAAAACCGACCCGAGTGCCGGTGCGAAAGGCACCAGTCTTTTTCTGGTGGAGGCGGGGACTCCTGGTTTCGAAAAGGGCCAACGCCTGAAAAAATTGGGCATGAAAGCCCAAGACACCTCAGAGTTGTTTTTTCAAAACGTGCGGGTCAGCTCAGACCAGCTCTTAGGGGGCGCCGCTCATTTGAATCGTGGCTTCATCGCGCTCATGGAGCAGCTGCCATGGGAGCGTTTGCAGATTGCCGTGACCGCGGTCGCAGCGGCGCAGTCGGTCATCGAGCAGACGGTTGCCTATGTGAGAGAGCGCCATGTGTTCGGGCACCCCGTTGCCAGTTACCAAAACACCCGCTACACGCTTGCCGAATTACAAACGGAGGTGCAGGTTGCGCGTGTTTTTGTGGATAAGTGTATTGAGCTGGTCATGGCTGATCAGCTCGATAGCGCGACTGCCAGTATGGCGAAATACTGGTGTACTGACTTGCAATGCAAGGTGATGGATGCGTGTGTG
>Ga0102901_1000570_pt1 | contig 13088 bp, 6 predicted proteins | sample Colrivmet1555A02_FD_78456 | JGI IMG/M metagenome (GOLD analysis project Ga0102901, IMG submission 78456) | Estuarine microbial communities from the Columbia River estuary - metaG 1555A-02 | ecosystem: Environmental > Aquatic > Marine > Intertidal zone > Estuary | place: USA: Columbia River... | reverse complement strand
TCATCAACGATGACCACCGCACCGTCTAAGATAATAAAGTGCCGATCCAGTTGGTAGACTTCTCTAGCCATCACCGCAAGTCTGAAAATCTCTTCGCGCCTAGTCTGAGCCTGCCAGTAACTATTGAATGCAGTCGAAAGCCCCTCAATTGTTTGCTTTCCAAGGTCATTAAAGTGGACAGCGTCCGTGCCCTTTGCGTAAAGCGTGTAGTGCAGACCTGCTTGTAGTTCCTCGACCAAGTCTCTGGCTAAGCGAATCGCTTCCAGCATATCAGTCTTATCTTCCTCGGGACTTGCGATAATAAGGGGCGTAGTGGCTTCATCAATCAAAACGCCATCTGCCTCATCGATAATGACGGCGTGGAGGCCTCTCATAACAGGTTGACGGTTGAGTGTCTGGTTTTCAATACGCCACAGCCGACGTGATAGCGGATCTCGCGATCTGTTTACAAGAAGGTCATCTCGTAAAAAATCAGCCAAGAACTGGTTGGCGGTTGCGTAGACTACACGCTTGCTGTAGCAAAGCCCTATTTCATGGGATGGTGTTTCAGAGGTAATCGACGCGACGCTCACGCCGCAGGCCTCGTAAAATGGTTGCATTAGCTGCGCATCTCGGTTTGCGAGGTAATCATTTGAGGTCACGATGTGTAATGGCTTACCACCCCATGCGTAAATAACGGCGGCCATTCCAATGGATAGTGTCTTACCCTCACCTGGTGCCAGCTGAATAAGGTATCCATTGGTCATTGCCAAGGCAGCTAAGATCTGAGGGAGGGATGGGCGTTGGCCAAGCTCACAACAGGCAACCTTGGAAACAACTTCAAGAGCTGCAATTTTCGTATCTAAATTTGATAAATGCCACTGTGAGGCACTTCGTCCGATCTCAAGTTTATAAATATCTGATCGAGCGTTCGATAACTCCTTTGGTGTGGGCGGGGCATTTTGTAACGGTGATAAGTGGAGTCTTTGATGTAGGTCAACTGCCCTTAGCCACAAACGCTTGTAGCCGTACCCGCTTTGGTGACGTATAAGCGAGAGCCAACCCTCTAGGCTGTACCATGGTGTCAGGCTGGGATTTTGAGGGGCGTACCAGTGAGACGTCGCATTCATCAGCTATGGAGCGAGAGAGTCAAAGTTCGAACCTTTTTTGCATCAATTGCTTCAGAGAGCGCAGCATTTGTGAGGCGATTGGCTGGTGAGGCAGTGCAAATCGCAGTGTTCCTGACAGTCCATGGAGAACGATACCTGCGTCGGAACGCTCTGTCGGAAGATCAGCCCGCACAATAAAAAAAGGTTCCTTGCTTTTCATACCGTCGGGCTCATCTGTATCGACCGCAATATCTCCGCCCCCAAGCCACCCTAATGCGACAGACGGGAGTTTCTCCCGCTGATAGGGTATGACAGTGAGGCTTGGTACGGGCATATTGATATCAGCTTGACCCATCATACGGATTTCGGCTTTGGTATATGTGCTTTTAAAAAGAATATCTGCCTCCTCTTGAGGAACCACCGCGTAGAATTTGAGATTATTTGGATTTACAACCTCCCCAAGAATTTGGTCGCTGCGAAGCCAACTTCCTTGGAGTTGGTGAATGTCAGGGGCGACCCATTTGCCATCCATCGTTGCATAGACGTTCAGCTCGCCTTTCTGCTCCTGGAGTCGATTCAGCTGAGATTCTAGACCGTCAATACGCTCTTGAATCGCACGCAGCTCTTGTGGTGCCTGCTCCAAAGCCAGTCTGTAAATCGCTCTGGCCTCCGCTTGTGCTAACTTGCTGATCAAGATGTCGATTTCTAATTCAGGATTTACAAATCTCGCGATGAGATCGCCGCTTCGTACCCAATCACCGTGAGTTACAAACAAGTGATCTAGTTTGCCGGGTGTGCGAATATATACCTTCCCAGAAATTTCAGTTTCGACGACACCTTTCGTCTTGATTGCATCTGGGAAAGGAATAACGCCAATCACTAGAAAAAGACCAGCGATAATCCCTGCGGTCACACCAACAGCGCGACTGCGGTTGCCTTGAGTTGCGTTTCCTCGTAAGTGTTTAAATAGGTTAAGTCCTGGCGAAATAATTCGTGAGTAGAGTGTCATCACCAAAACGAGAATACCAAGCGGCAACCAAAACTCGAGTAAAAAGAGTGAGATACCTAAAGTAACCACGATAAGGTACAGCGTACTCAAGAGTCCGTAAGCTGTTAGCCAGTACCACTCTTTTACATCTGTTGCTGGGTTATGCGCCGCAACAGTCCCAAGCAGATAGCGATCAGCAAAGTACTTCCACTGTTGCTGTCCCTTTTGATAAAGATTAGGTATCTCGCAGAAGTCGCTGAGCATGTAATATGCATCGAAGCGGAGTAGCGGGTTACCATTGAATAAGACGCTAGATACCGATCCTATTAACATGACATTGAACGCCAGCGCATTGAGTAGTCCGGGGCTTGTGTTGGACCAAACGATTGCACCAATGCCAGCGAAGAAGAAGTCTACAGCCATACCTGCGAATGACACATATATTCTGTGTAGGCGATTCGGAAAACCCCAGCTGCTGCTTGCATCAACATAGGGCAACGGGGTAAATATCAAAAACATCAGCCCCATCACGCGAACTTCACCGCCAAAGCGCTTACACACAAAGGCGTGGCCAAGCTCGTGAATTAATTTCAGTCCGGCAAGGCTTAAATATAGCCAAGGCAGGTTACTTGCCGAAAGCACGCCCTGGGACTGATCACCAATGGCATTTCTATTCTCAAATGCAGTGACGCTGCCCAGGACAACCACTATCAACCAAATACCGAAAGCCCACCACCCAGTAACCGCGTTAGTTAATGGTCGAATTCTGTTGAGCCATGAATTGGGGTTCCACAGGGGAACCCTCAAAAATAGAAAAGAGCCAAGTTTGGCAAGAGTTTCTTTTCTTTTTTGAGTTTTATACCGCTTGACGATTGCCTCGTTATCAGAGGCGTGCAGTGAGTAGAGTAGGTTAGATGTATGTAGTTGCGATAATAGCTGTATCACTTCTTCGCGACTGGGTGCATTACGTGGGTGCGCGTTAACGAACGACTCCCATACTTCCTCAACCGATTGGTCGAGATTTAACTGTTGTATGAAGTGACAAGCTTGGGGAGATGCTCGAAAGTACTTCTGTGAATAGCGGTCTTGTAGGACGTGCCAGGTGCGACTACGAAATTGCTGTGTGGTGAGCTCTACACTATCCAAAAGCGCGACTCTCAAGCCAGAAACACGAAACCACGCGTCATTGAAAATGGTACTAGACATGTTCTATTTAAAGGCTCTTCACTACCACCAGAGCTTTAGCCTCAACCCGTCTATCAGGCGATGAGTCAAGATCCATCCAATATTTTTTTCGCCAACTTCGATTCGCGCCAAACCAGTCATCCCTGGACGCCACCACTGCGCAGGCGCTTCAAGTAGCTCCGCTTTAATCAAAAATTGGTTCCCCTCCTGACCACTCACTTGTGCAATGGGTATTAGCGATGTGATCCGAATAGGAATAACTGTATCTGGGTTACTGATGAGCACAAGTTCGCCCTCGGCTTGGGGGTTGATATGACGCATCTCTTTTTCTGAAACCGACAGAGAAACGTACAACCCCTCCAGCTTTGCTACTCTAAACAGCTTGTCACCTTTTTTTACAGGAGCGCCCAAAAGATCTTTGCCTTCTCCCTCAACAATCACACCGCCAAAGGGTGCGCGGCTAATAGCCTCTGAAATATTATTGTCTATACGAGATCTTCTGGCGAGCGCTTGATTTAGTCTAGCTTGAGCGATATCAGTATCAGCCATTCGTCTCTCAGCTCGTGATTTACGGATTTCTACCTCTGCCTTTTGTACGTCCGCCTCAAGTTCTTTTCGTTGCTGCTGCAAATCCTTGATGTCCATCGTTGCCAGTATTTGACCAGCGGTGACCCAATCTCCAGCAGTTCCAGATACGTGGTCAATCCGCCCATCGAGTTGCGCACTAAGAATTTGCGTTTCGTCGGTAGTGAGGTTAGCCGTTGCATCGACACGATAATTCCATGTGCCAAATATCAGGTATGTCAGTACTACAAAAGCGCCAAGACCGCTCAATTTGAGTAGAGGTTGCTCTGGTCCAAATAGGCGCTGCGATGTATTGTGTGTGGCGCGTCTGATGCGTCTCGGTAGACTGAGAGAGCGCGCCCAAAGGTCGTGTAGCCGGGGTCTGAGCAGTTCCAAGGAAATATAGAGGGGTTCCAGATCTGGGCGCTGGTTTAACGACTTCGCGAACCCCAGTAGTAACGCGCCGCAAGGGCGGCCATGTACATCCAGAATAGGAACCGTCACCATCTCTTCTGAGCCCAGTAGCTCGGCAATATCCAGCATAGCTGTTGAGCCGAGCAACCTTGATTCAGTGTCTGGCCACCAGACTTCACTACCCTCGATAAGGGCCGGCGCCAGCGCTTTCTCAATCAGTTGTGTTTGGTAGGAGTCACTTTCGAATCTGTCTAAATGGCTAATGGCCGCCATTTTAATCTGGCCGCTGTCTAGCCATCCTAGGCTAGCGTGCTTTAACTCCCATGCGGCGACCAAGCCGTTAACCAAGGATAGACAAGCAGATTCGAATCGCTCCTGCTGAGAGACCTCCGCGGCAAGCGACAACATCTTTCCTAAATTTGGGGAGGTTATCTGTGACACTTGGGGCAACGGTGAGGGGTTAAAGTCGCTACAAAGCAGCCCTCTCAGAACGATCTCATTCAGCTGGTTACGGTGCTGGGTGTCTATATTTAAGATTAAAAAATGCTGCTCAATGCCCTGAAGGGCTAATACGAGCACTAGCCAGGACCGTCCATCTGCGTCTCTGGCAGGGGCGTGCGCATAGCCGCGAGTTGTTGCGTTAGGTAGAAGATCGACGCCAGGGGGCATGATCGTCATTGGCTGCCAACCTTTGGTTTCGCAAGACTGCGCTTGTTGCTCAATTGTCTGACTATCCGGAAGTACCATGACGATTGCAGTGCGTTCCGCTTTGCAAAGCTTACGCATAATGTCACAGTAGCGTTGCCAATTTAACTCTGTGTAAGGGGCTTGCTGGAGCAATCTGAGTTGTACGATAAGCGCTCTAGCATCTAGCTCAGTAGCTGCTTCCTCATGAGGCCTAGCTGTGGGAGTTGTGAAGTTTGTCAACGTATTTTTTCTGTACTAATTACGTTAATTGTTCCCCTGACCCCAGGTCGAATGGCGCCAGTCAGATTGTCAATAGTGACCTCGACTTCCACAAGTCCACTCGCTGGGTCAGCGACGGGCGATATAAAGGTGATTCGGCCGGTCGCCCTAGGTGCCGTACTGCCTGTTTCGAGCTCAACGTTTCTCTTGGCGCCCAATTCCAAATCGTTTACCTTGCCGTGTGGCACGGCAACCCGCAAGATCACCGTAGAGGCGTCAACTAACATGAGCACGGGATCGCCTGGTTTTGCCCATTCTCCAGGTCGCAATAGAAATTTCGTGACGATTCCATTTACAGGGGCTGTTATCCTGCGCTGCATTTGTTCGCGTCTCGCAAATTCAAAGTCGAGTTTCTCTCTCTTTTTTTCAGCGATTAGCTGTTCTAGACGTCCTGCCGACGATAGATATTCCGTCTCAAGGCGCAAGAGCTCCTCTTTACTAATGGAGGCGGTTGTTGCGTATACCGCCCTGCTGTCGTCCAGCATCACTTGCAGAATTCGCGTCTTGTTTCTGGTGGACACCAATTCGCTTTCGTCCTCGAGTATCACTCGGCGGCGCTCTGTTTCGATCGACTGTAAACGCTCATCTAGCTGCATCAGTAGCTGGCCCATTCGGACACTCTGCCCCAATTGAACCAACTGGCTCGTTAGCAGCCCCCCTACACCAGCGCTTAGGGTGATTTCATGCTTGGGATACACCAAACCTACGAACACATCTGCGTACGCGGATACGGGAAGTAGTGATATCCAGAGTGCAGCCAGCGTTTGTCTATGGAGACGCCTGCAATTTATTCGGATCTTTAAACGATTACCCATATTTTTTAACAGTAGTTAGCGATCAATCGTTGACTATAGATGACACTGCTTTACTTTCCTGTGTCGACCAACCCGCTCGCTAATATTAAACGCGTGCAATTAAATGTGAATCTTTACTGTTGGTACGTGGACTAAGGAGCAAAGAAAAAAGGGCGAAAACGTAGTATCCGGTGAATTGCACCTTGACAAGTCTTGGACCGCATTGCAAGCTAAAGAGAGTATGTCGCAGGCATCTACTCAGTAGGTTAAAACGCGGGCTTCGAGGCTCAAGGCTTTAATTTTGTCAATGTACTTCTGTAGATCGGCAGCCTTGGTGAATGGGCCTACGCGAATACGAATGGATCGCTCGCCTTTCACGTTAGCGATATTGACGAGCGTTTCAATACCGCTGCGCAAGAGCCGCAGACGCATAGCGCGCGCGCGGCTATTTTCAACAAAAGTACCCACCTGAATCACACGACGACGCCCGTCGTCCGGGTAATCAAAACGCGGTGGGTTAGCACTTGCAGACAACGCGGCGCTGCCGGCGTTGTCATCCAAAATCGAATGGGCGTGGCTGTTCTCCTTCTTTGCGGGCACCTGAGCCACTCCCTGCTCCGTCGCTTGGTCGGCCACCGCCTTTCCTTCCGCCAGTTTTGTATCTTCCTGCTTCTCCGGGGGAGCGCTGATAGACACCGCAGGTAACTTCGGCTTCTGAGAGACGCGCTCAGGGGGTGTTGATCTGTCCAGCATATCTGACATCTGCGCGTTGCTATTTAGTGGCGCCTGCGTTGAGACATAGGCTGCCGTACTACTGGAAGCACTCGTGCCCTGTATATCGACGCTGTGCACACTTAAGATGGTGCCTGTTGCAAAGTGAAAATTAGCCATTGCAACCTCATATCGCGATCTGCTCTCTATTGCTCTCTTACGTGAGTCGACCACTTCGAAATATCGGCGAATTACCTCACTAAGTTGGCCAGACCCTAAACGCAATCTAGATTGCTCATTTTTAAAAATAGATTCTCTCAGGACTACTTCATCCTGTGCCAAGCGAAAATTTAAACTAGACAAGCGGAGCATTTCGCGTTTTGCACCTAGATCGTTTTCGAAAGCGCGCTTTACGGCCTCAACCTCTAAATCTGCTTGAGTGAGTCGACTGCCTTGTGCTAGAAACTGCTGCGTGGATCTCTCATTGCCGTTTAACGGCAACTCCAAGTTGATTCCAACATACCAAGTAGGAAAACGTATATCCGCAGCTGTGTTTCTAGCGTCGATAGCGCTTTTGCCGTATCCCGTGCCAGAGTATCCAACAACCAGGTCCATTGCCGGTTTCATTTGGTTTGCCGCGTAGTCAAGTCGGATCTGGGCTTGTTGCCGTTTCAGTATCGCTATGCGGTAGAGCGGCCATTGGATAAGTGCATCTGCGTCGTCAGCGAGCGGTCTCTCGATTGATAAGTGGGTTGCTGTTTCGACCATTTCATCGCTGGCGCCGGCGTTCCAACCGAGATTTAGAGCGGTTGCTAACTTACTCTGTGCCTCTTTCCACGAGCTCTCTCCTCGCATCAATTCCGCGCGCCTATTAAGCAATACTCCTTGGAGGTCCCGCTCGATGGCAGCCGGTGAACGTCCCGCAGCCGCTCTCGCACGGGCATCAGCGACGGACTCCTCAGTTTTGGCTACAGCCTCACGCAACAAGTCCAAGATCGTACGTTCCCGAAAAGTATCCCAATACTGAGATAGTCCATCTACAGCAGATTTGGCTATTTGCTGTTCAAATTGAATTGCTTGAATTTGACTTTCTATTTCAGCGACGCGGCGATCTGTTTCCGTGATTGCGCGACCTGCGTTCCGAAGGAGTGGTTGCTTCAAACTGATACTCAGCACCGTATTAAACTCTTTGGAGCTCGTGTTACCGATCTCAGTCACGTTGTCGTTTTTTCTCGCAATCCGGTAGCTGACGGCTAGCTCTGCACCTGACGGCAGTTTCTGGCTCACGCCGACTTCCGCACTTCGGTCTCTTTGATTTAGAACGGTTGGGCTGTCCGGGTCAACGTTTCCAAAGAGTCCTTTTCGCTCCTCGTCGGTTCGCTGTCGGCTTATGCCTTCATTACGGAGACCAATGAGTCCTTTCGGCTCATAAAGGGCATCTTCACTTAGACTGAGATAGCGGCTTACCTCGGAACTCTCTCTGGCGTACTGAATCTCTAGATTTCGCTCGACCAAAAGCTGCACGAAAGCAGCAGGGGTGAGCCGACGCGCCTCAGGACTAACAGGCTCGTTTGCAGATGCGTAGTGTGTTGTCGCTAAGCTCGCGAGTAATATCGTCACGCAAACGTTGGCAAATTTCAAAAGATTCATCTGTCGGCCTAAACCCTTTTCCATGATCCGGTTGCAAGGATTTCATCGTCCCCGAAAGCGCCTGTCACGTATGACGCGCATTGGCCCTTTGGAGGCGACGCCAAGCACCATGGGTCTTCAACAACTTGCCGCATTGAACCGTTGCCGGCGCGCGCAGTAACTCACTGATTTCAATGAACTTTTGGCTCGTCCGCTTTCGTTACAACCTGTTTTTTCTTGGTGTGAGTCGCCGCTGCGGCAATACGCGCATCTTGGAGTTTGACCAAGCGCTCTGTTTGTGCAAGTGATATCAGGTGTGCGTAAAGCGGGGGGAGGTAATTCTTAGTCCTGATTTCTAAGAACTTTTGATCCGAGAGGTTGTTCAATCGCTCCTCGTTCACAACATAGCAGCCCGCCAAGTTCTTCACCTTGTCGTTATCGCGAACCCGCATATTTAGCGGTGTCAGCATGTTGTTTGCTGACAAAAATTCCGCGAATTCGTTGGTGAAAGCATCCATTTGCTGGAGTTCTCCTAGGTACCGTTTGACGTTCTCAATTACCTGTGTAGGCTTGCCATTTTCGTCAAAAAGAGCTGACCCGTCTGTGTCGCTAACTTGCGGGCTACTCTCATCGATACAGACCACATACTTTCCGTCTGAGCCTGCGGGTGCAAGTGCAAACGGGTAGCGACGAATGATGGCAGGCACATAGGATGCTTGCCATTGTCCAGACTCATCTACAAACAAGTTTTCACCCGCATTGAGACCCATCAAAACCACTGGGCGGAACTGATCTTTTTGCTTGTCTTCGAGAAAGACGATTGGGAAGATCGATGCGGCTCGCGCAAACTCGTGCATGGTGACGTAGGCAATATGAAACTCGGATGCGAATTCGAAGCCATTGGTATCCTTGACCTTTTTGGTCGCGTGGCGCTCAGCATTAATCGGGACAATATTCTGTTTCATATTTCTTTTGATGATTTTGGATTACTTTTGGAGGCTAAAACCTTGGGACGCGCATCCGCAGGAATAGCGTTGTCCGGACATTAGCATGCAGGTATTAACAAATGATACTTGCGCGCTGACTGAGTATATGGTTCGCCTTGCGTGACAACTCACAAAAACACACGAATTGACATTTGCGTTTACATGGTGCGTTTTACACAATGTCGCAGGTGCCAGTTGACGAATCGCCCCAAGTTTACGGAGACTCCAAACCTTGAGAGGATGAACCGATGATCAAGAGATCAAGAGATCAAGAGATCAAGAGGTCAAGAGATCAAGAGATCAAGAGATCAAGCTTACATGCCTTTCTCTAATCATTCTGACTCACCGTAATCAGAGGAAATGGCCGAGGGAATAGGTATTCGAAACGTGTCATCAAACTCCTGTAAGGGATACTCGGGCGTCTCAACTGACCAGTTCAGCGGCATGTTGGGTGACAGGATGCTTCGAGCATCGGCGATGAGGATATCGGTTTGATCCGGGTGCGCGCCATCCGTGTCTGCAGCCAAAGCAATACCGATCTAGTCACGGATACGACCTTAACCTGGCGGCCCTAACCACAGATATTCAATTTATTAAGGACGTGTGCTGCCTGCAAAAACCAACAGAGGCAACTTCAACTCGCTGAAATGGATGGTGTCTGTAGCGGACTGACATGTTAGCTTTGGTAGCTCGCAACGATGCGCCAGATTTGATTCGCCGTTGAACTGGGGTTGTGATGGCGCTGTTGCAGGCGTTCCCTTCACAGGGAGGGGGCCACAGGTTCGAATCCTGTACCGTCCACCAGTAATAAAGCAGTTCAATCAAACACTTACGAGAAATCGAAGTGCTTTTTTACGTCCAAAACTAGACGTTGCAATTAGATTGATTGCAGATTCAACATGCTTAGCAAACGGTCGTTACCAAGCATCCCGTTCTCGTCTTGTGCGTACTCTGGCTTTAATCCATCTAACCAGTACATCTTTAGCATGCCCTTGTTCTTGGCCTCAATTTCACCGCGTGGAGTGCATTCAAAGTACGCCTTGACTCGATGGTGTGTTGCTTCCGATATATTGATGCGACCCTCTTCGCACGCTTGTTCAAAGCGAGCTGAGGTGTTTACTGTGTCCCCCCAAATGTCATAGCTAAATTTGTTTTTCCCAACGATTCCAGCCATCACAGCACCGCTATGCAAACCAACCCTCATCCCCCACGGTTCGAGCCCTTGAGATTTTCTCTGCTCATTGATCTCAGCAACAGTCTTCACGAACGCCAATGACGCAAGACAGGCAGAAACAGCGTGATGGCGAGCGCTTTCTGGCAGTCCTGCGCAAAACATATAGGCGTCGCCTATGGTTTTGAGTTTTTCAAGTTCGAATCGAGGACATAGTTCATCGAAAGCGGAAAAATATTTGTTTAGCGTCGAAACCAACTGCGCTGGTTCCGTGACACTGGTGTTGGCTGTGAAGCCCACAAAATCCGTAAACCCAACGGTAACGTTATCGCAATATTTCGGTAGAACCTCTTCGTTTAAGAGCCACTCGTGTGCTACTTTTTCCGGAAGAATGTTTCTAAGGAATTCCTCCGAGCGCACTTTAGCTTTGTTGGCGACTTCTAGGGCTTGCGTTAATTTCTGCTGTGAATTCTCAGCCTCGATCACTTTCTTTCGCAACTCTAAATGTGCCACCACCTGTCGCGCGAGCACTTTGATGGCCTCTATCTTGTCATATTCAAGGTTTCTTAGCTCGAAGTCGACGATACACGATGTTCCGAGGGCGTAGCCTTTGCTATTGATCAGCGGTGCACCAGCATAAAACCTGATTTTTGGTGCATTGCACACGAAGTTCATGCTCGCGTAACGGCTGTCTGCCAATGTATCCGGGATAACAACCACATCGTTTTGGCGGATGACTAAGTTGCACATACTGTCGTCTCTGTCACATTGCGTAGCTTCTCGTGGAATACCGCTAGCGGCGAGTGTCCACTGCCGATGGTCATCTATTAAATTAATGAGAGCAGTCGGACATCCTGTTATTTCTGCAACAAAGTCTACGAGATCATCAAACGCAAATTCTTGCGGCGCGCCTATTACGTCTTAATTCAAGAGCTCTTTCACGCGCAAATCATCATTTGCTGTGTCACTTGTGTCCTCATTCATAACCGTATCCATAGTCTAAAAAACATGCAGGCGGATCCATTTTTTAAGCGAACAGGTCCACGTACCCGATATCAAGTGCCACATTTAGTGAGGCTGGGTATTGAGCTTGTCGTTCATTTATGACTGCAACCAGTCGAGGAAGGCATGCACTTTATAGCTTTTAAAACTTAACGAAGGCAGCTACGTGAGCTATCAGACGAAAATTGCTTCTAAGCCATTTTTTAATGCGAGAAAACGGTCACTGTCAAAACGGGGTTGGTTTGTTGTCAGAAGTGCTCCCCAATCGGTAGCTGAGTATTTTTCGCTATGCTGCGAAAATACGCCCCAGTCATAGACCTCTTGAGGACTATTTTGAGTAGCGTACGCGACGATCGCCATGCCCCAAGTTAGCTCATCGAACCGTAGGATCTTCTCGGCGTACATGATGCAACTGGCATGATCCTCTAAGCAAAAATAAGCGTAAATGAAGTTTTTGTAGGGGTCACAGGAAGTAGATCGGCCTTGTGGAATAGGGTCTAGTTCAAATGCCTGATTTAAGTACTTCAGTCCTTCCAGCGCTCGGCCATGGACGATTAACGTGCTTGCAAATTGCCGTAACACTCTCGGGTCATTTGGGTTGATACGGTGAGCCAATTGCGCGTGCTCAAGAGCCGCAGTCTTATCACCAGCCATCAGGCTCAGAGCAGAACATACCCGCTGGCAATCAAAGTCGTTTTCATCTGCCTCTAAACTCTTTTTGACATGGTGCTGAACTTCAGGAAATTTTTCCTCAAAATTTAGCCACCCATTCATCACACCGCCGCCAATTGTGCAGGCTTTCAGGGCATGCGCTCGTGCGTTATTGCCGTCAATCTCAATCGCATTGTTGAATGCGTCAATCGCTTTGCTCATATGATCTTGGCCAAAACGAACATGGTGGTAGGTCCCTCTAACAAGCCATTCATAAGAATTCAGTTTCTCTGTTGGCTTCCGTTTAATTCTTTGAAGGGTGTCCACCTCGATACTGCCCAAAACTTGCCGGGACATTTTTAATACTATTTCATCTTGGATATCAAAAACATCTTCCAGAGTACGGTCATATTTTTCGCCCCACAGGTTCGCACCGGACTCCGCGTCTGTTAGATCTACGCTGATACGCAGCTTTTGTCCTGCCACTCTGACCGCGCCATTTATGTAGTAATTGATCCCAATCTGCATTGCAAATTGCTGCGGAGTTGCGCCACTCGTTTGAAAGTCAAGTGCCGTCTTATGCGAAAGAACATCGAACTCTTGCATCCGGGAAAATTCGGTAATCAAGTCTCTGAAGATTCCCTCCACCAGATACTCACTGTCCTCATTCTTGCTCAAGTTATGGAATGGAAAAACCGCAATTCGAGGCTTTTGTGTTGTACCAGCTGTCTTATTTTGCGCAGCATCAGCTTCTGAACTAGTCGTCGAATTCCGCCTTGTGGACGCTGATGCGTGTGAAGTGATTTTTTCGAGATGGACGCGGAAAACTTCAAAGTTATCTGAGATATTTTTTAATTGTCTCGTGCCTTCTGGCGTTATCCCGACTTCAACTCGCCCCTCTATTCGCTCACGGACTGCATTCGAAGTCAAAATCTCGCC
>Ga0102901_1000533_pt1 | contig 13634 bp, 8 predicted proteins | sample Colrivmet1555A02_FD_78456 | JGI IMG/M metagenome (GOLD analysis project Ga0102901, IMG submission 78456) | Estuarine microbial communities from the Columbia River estuary - metaG 1555A-02 | ecosystem: Environmental > Aquatic > Marine > Intertidal zone > Estuary | place: USA: Columbia River... | reverse complement strand
GCGTCGTTTGTTCCCAACATGACAGCTGGCCGAGGCTACATGGCATTGGCGGCCATGATTTTTGGCAAGTGGCATCCGGTTGGGGCATTGTGGGCGTGCCTGTTGTTTGGTTTTCTCGATGCAGTTGCCATCCGTTTGCAAGGGGTTCCATTGCCCGTGGTCGGCGAAGTTCCAGTTCAGGCGATTCAGGTGTTGCCCTACGTGATGACGGTGGTATTACTCGCTGGATTTATCGGCAAGGCTGTAGCGCCCAAGGCGCTCGGCAAGCCTTACACCAAGGAGAGGGTTTGAGTATGAGCCCGGATGAACTTGAGCTTTCGTCGGCAAACGTGCAGGCGCTGTATCTTGCCGCAAGCGAGGTGCGCGAGCGCGCGTACGCGCCGTATTCAAATTTTCATGTTGGCGCAGCGGTTATGGATGAAACCGGACGCATTCACGTGGGGTGCAATGTAGAAAATGCAGCTTACCCAATCGGCCAATGCGCCGAGGCTTCGGCTATCGCGGCGATGGTTGCGGCAGGAGGCCGTCAGGTAGTGGCGGCGATGGTTGTAGGCGAGGCCGATGACACCGTCACACCGTGCGGAGGCTGCAGACAACGCCTGCGTGAATTCGCGAGCGATGACGTACCTGTATTGTTGGCCGACGCCAAGCGGGTACGCGAAGTCATGTCCATCGGTGAATTGCTGCCGCGCAGCTTCGGGCCCGATCACCTAAAGCATCAACATTTATGACGACCGCAACTGAAATTCTTCAGCAACGCTTGCCAGCTGCCAGACCACGCATCGGGATGATTTTGGGTTCAGGGTGGAGCAGCGTTATCGATGCCATTGAAAACCCGCAACGGGTGGCGTATGCGGATTTGCCCGGTTTCCCGCAGTCCAGTGTGGCCGGTCATGTTAGCGATGTGGTCGTCGGACGTCTGGGGAGACATGAAGTTGCTGTAATGGGTGGACGCAAACATACCTATGAGACGGGGCGGGCCGACGCGATGAAGATCCCGATTCGTGCCCTGCGCGAATGGGGGTGCGACGTCTTGGTGCAGACGAACGCTGCGGGAAGTGTGGACGCTAACATTCCCCCGGGTAGCTTAATGGCGATCAGTGACCACATCAATTTTTCACAGCATTCCCCACTAATTGGTGAGATGGGTAACGAGCGCTTTGTTTCCATGACCAATGCCTACGACATTGGTTTGCGTCAGCAGGCACACGAGCATGCGGGATCTATGGGAGTGGACTTGTTTGAGGGTGTGTACGCTTGGTTCGTTGGGCCGCAGTTCGAGACCCCCGCAGAGATTCGCATGGCGATGGGGGCTGGTGCCAACGCTGTCGGGATGTCTACGGTTCCTGAGACTATATTGGCGCGACACGCTGGTATGCAAGTTCTGGCATTTTCGTTGATCACCAATATGGGTGCGGGCTTGTCCAGTGAGACATTGAGTCATGCGCACACCTTGTCGCAAGCGCAGGCTTCCGCGAAACGGGCGACCTCTTTTCTGGCCAGAGTGGTGGGGCAATTGGCGATATGAAACTGGCACAGGAAATCATTCGCATCAAACGCGATGGCGGCGAGTTGTCTGAACAAGACATTACCGCATTCGTTCAAGGTCTGGTTAGCGAGAGTTGGAGCGAAGGGCAGGCCGCTGCGATGGCCATGGCGATCTTTTTTAACGACATGAACCACGCTGAGCGAGTGGCGTTAACGCGTGCGATGATGAATTCAGGCACCGTACTGAATTGGTCGGAGCAAGGCTTGAACGGCCCCGTTGTCGACAAGCATTCCACTGGTGGCGTGGGGGACAAGGTCAGCCTGATGCTGGCACCCTGGGTGGCGGCGTGCGGTGCTTTCGTTCCAATGATCTCAGGTCGCGGGTTAGGTCACACTGGGGGCACGCTCGACAAGTTCGATGCGATTCCTGGCTACAACACCGCGCCAGATCTACATAGCTTCCGTCGAACGGTGCGCGACGTGGGCTGCGCGATCATCGGTCAGACAGCTGATCTCGCACCCGCCGACCGGCGCCTATACGCAATACGTGATGTGACTGCCACTGTGGAGTCCACGCCACTTATTACAGCCAGCATCTTGTCCAAGAAGCTGGCCGCGGGAGTGGACGCGCTGGTCATGGACGTTAAGGTGGGCAGTGGCGCATTTGCAGACAACATGGATTTCGCGAATCACTTGGCGCATACGTTAGTCAGAGTGGCTAATGGCGCAGGGATGCCCACGCGGGCTGTGCTCACCGACATGAATCAGGTCTTGGGCCACAGTTGCGGCAACGCCTTGGAAATGGCTGAAGCCGTGGAATTCCTGACCGGCGCGCGGCGCGAGCCACGTTTGTTGGACGTAACACGCGAACTGGCGGCGCAGATCCTGGAGTTGAGCGGTCTGAGCGAGGGACGAAACGAATCTTTGCAGCGTCTGGATGATGCGTTGAGCAGCGGGCGTGCCACCGAGCATTTTTCCCGAATGGTCGCAGCGCTCGGGGGGCCCACGGACTTTGTGGCGCGTTTTGATGCGCACTTGCCGAAAGCGCCGGTGGTCTTAGACGTATTGGCCGAGACTGATGGCACGTTGGTGCAAATGAATACGCGGGCGATTGGTGTAGCCGTTATTGAATTGGGCGGTGGCCGTTTCAAAGCAAATGATCCAATCGATCATGCCGTGGGTATGACCGATTGGATCAATTTGGGACAACGAGTGCACCCAGGCGAGCGTATCGTTCGCATCCATGCGGGTAGCCTAGAAAAGGCGGAGGCTGCGCGCCGTGCCGTAATGCATGCAATCACTCTTGGTGATACCGTGGTCGATGTGAAGTCTCCCTGTTTACAGGTCATCTCATGACGCGCGCTTTCATTCTGGTGGCGGATTCTTTAGGCATTGGTGCGGCGCCGGATGCGTTGGTATTCGGTGACGCCAACGCCAATACGCTGGGCCATATCGCGCAGTGGCGAGTGGATCGAGGTCAGCGCTTGCGTGCCCCAAACTTAGAAGCTTTGGGTTTAGGTGCAGCCATGCACTTGGCGTGTGGGCATTGGCCCTCGGGTTGGTCGCAGCGCGATGGCTTCATTGGCGGTTATGTGGCTGCAGCCGAGCGGTCCCGTGGCAAAGATACGCCCAGTGGCCATTGGGAAATGGCGGGTGTGCCGGTAGACTTTGATTGGGGCTACTTCCCGCGACAAGCCCAATGCTTCCCGGCCGATTTGATTGACTGCTGGGTGCGCGACAATGCCCTGCCAGGTGTGCTGGGCGAATGTCACGCCTCGGGTACAGAGATCATTGCGCAGCTGGGTGACGAACATGTGGTCAGTGGCAAACCTATTGTCTACACCTCGGCCGACTCGGTGTTCCAGATCGCTGCACACGAAGATGTGATTCCACCCGGACGGTTAATAGAACTGTGCCAAGATGCATTTGCGCGGGTGCGAGAACTTAACATCGCACGTGTGATCGCGCGACCTTTTGTTGGTACCTCCGGTGCCTATCAACGCACCGCCAACCGACGTGATTTTGCGGTTGCGCCACCGGGCACCACGCTGCTGGATGCAGCACACGCGGCCGGCCGTGAAACAGTGGCTATCGGTAAGATAGGCGACATCTTCGCGCACCGTGGTATCAGCCGCTTGCTCAAAGGCCCAGACAACATGGCCTTGTTCGATCAATTGATGGGCACCGTCCATACTGCGCCTGAAGGCGCGCTGGTGTTTGCCAATTTTGTGGACTTTGACCAGAATTTTGGCCATCGAAGAGACGTGGCGGGCTATGCCCACGCTATTGAAGCTTTTGATGCACGCTTGCCCGAATTCATCGCACAGCTCATGCCGGGTGATATCGCGGTGATCACTGCTGACCACGGTTGCGATCCCACGCAAACGGGTAGCGATCACACGCGAGAATTTGTACCGCAATTGTTCTTTGGGCCTGCCGCACCGTTGGGTAACTTGGGTCAACGTCAAAGCTTTTCGGATCTGGGGCAAACGCTGGCCCATCATCTCAACCTCGCGCCGCTGGCGCACGGTCAATCACTGTTATGAACCAACCTCAACAGCATCTGCGTAACCCGGGTACTGACTTTGATCTGTCCTGGGTGCGTCAACAGCGCGTGAACCAGCCTGCGGTTTTGCGGCGCGTGGCGCAGCTTAATGGTTCGCGAAGCGTTAAAAAGGAATACCAAGCGGCCTGGTTGGTACGAGCCTTGCAATGTGTGGACTTGACCACGCTCAGTGGCGATGACACGCCGGGGCGCGTACACCGTTTATGTGCGAAGGCGCGCCAGCCGTTGCGAGTGGACTTGATGCAGGCGTTGGGTCTAACGTCGCTATACACTGGCGCGGTTTGTGTCTACCAGGACATGATCGAGCCGGCGATCGAGGCGCTAAAGGGTAGCGGCATCCCCGTGGCTGCCGTATCCACCGCATTTCCAGCGGGGTTGGTTTACCACCATTTGAAGATCCGCGAGATCGAAGCATCGGTCTCAGCGGGTGCGCAGGAAATAGACATCGTCATCACCAGAAAACACGTGCTCACGGGGAATTGGCAGGCGCTGTATCAAGAGGTGCGCGACTACCGCGCCGCGAGTGGTGATGCGCACCTGAAAGCAATTTTGGCCACGGGGGATTTGCAAACGCTGGAAAACGTCGCGCGCGCCTCTTGGGTGGCGATGATGGCTGGCGCAGACTTTATCAAGACCTCCACGGGTAAGGAGAGCATTAACGCGACGCTTCCGGTCTCGTTAGTCATGGTTCGCGGGATTCGACACTTCGCTGAAACGACCGGTTACATCGTGGGTTATAAACCGGCCGGCGGCATCTCTACCGCCAAGAGTGCGTTGCAATACCTGGCGCTGATCAAGGAAGAGCTGGGCAACGAATGGCTTACGCCCACTCGATTTCGGATTGGCGCGTCTAGTTTGCTGACTGATATCGAACGTCAACTGGATCACCATGTCACCGGGCATTACTCGGCGGCTCATAGACACGCACTGCCCTGAATAACCACATGACTAACATTCAAGAGATTTTGAACGCCATGGACTACGGTCCCGCACCTGAATCGTCCGATCTGGCCTTGAAGTGGATCGCTCAGCACCAGCCCTTTGGCGCTTTCATCAATGGGCGATGGCACGCGAGCCCAAACAGCTTTGAGACGTTCAACCCTACCAGCGGCGAACCACTGGCCCACGTGTCTCTGGGCACTAGCGCCGATGTGAATGAGGCGGTTGCAGCAGCGAAAAGCGCCGCTCCGGCTTGGGCGGCCTTGTCCGGTGGCGAGCGCGCCCAATACTTGTACGCCATCACCCGCGCCATTCAGAAACACGCGCGGTTGGCCGCGGTGCTGGAAACTTTGGACAATGGCAAGCCGATACGCGAGTCGCGGGATGTGGACATTCCGCTGGTGATTCGCCATTTCTACCACCACGTTGGCTGGGCACAGGTTATGGAACAACGCCTGCCCGGGCGTGACCCGCTTGGCGTGGTGGGGCAAATCGTGCCATGGAATTTCCCAATGTTGATGCTGGCATGGAAAGTCGCGCCGGCGCTGGCCTGCGGCAACACAATCGTTTTCAAGTCGGCGGAGAACACGCCGTTAACAGCCCTTTTATTCGCGCAAATTTGCGACGAAGTCGGATTACCACCCGGCGTGTTCAATTTGGTCAATGGCGCGGTGGAAGTTGGTCGAGCCATCGTCCAGCACCCAGACATCAATAAAATAGCGTTCACCGGCTCCACCGCCGTTGGGCGCTGGATTCGGCAAACTACCGCGGGTACAGGCAAGAAACTGAGCTTGGAGTTGGGCGGTAAGTCGCCATTCATCGTTTTTGCCGATGCCGATTTGGACTCTGCCATAGAAGGTTTGATTGAATCCACATACTTCAACCAAGGGCAGGTCTGTTGCGCGGGTTCTCGTTTATTGGTGCACGAGTCGATTGCTGAGACGTTCACCACCCGCTTGCGCCAGCGCATGAGCAAGCTGCGTGTGGGCGATCCGATGGATAAGTCGACCGACATGGGACCACTGGTCAGCATGGAGCAGCACCAGACAGTGAGTCGCTATCTAGACGTCGCTAGGCAAGAGGGGGCGACCGTTTGGCAAAGCACCGACGCTTTGCCCGGACGCGGCTGTTTCTTAGCCCCGACGCTGATCACTGGGGTGGGCACCGCATCGACCGTGGTGCGAGAAGAAATTTTTGGCCCGGTGCTCACGGTGTTGACATTTAGAACCCCGGCAGAGGCCGTACAACTGGCTAACAACACGGTCTACGGACTGGCGGCTAGCGTGTGGAGTGAGTCCATCAATCAGGCGCTGGACATTGCGCCGCAATTGCTGGCTGGTGTGGTCTGGATCAACGGTGCCAACTTGTTCGATGCGTCATGTGGTTTTGGAGGCTACAAGGAGTCCGGCTTTGGCCGAGAGGGTGGTATCGAAGGCTTGCGAGAGTACTTGAAGCCTAGGACACGGAAGGCCAAGAAGCCTGTGTTGGGCATTGAAACCGCAACTGAACTCACCAGAGAGGCGATAGATCAGACGGTCAAACTTTATGTGGGGGGCAAGCAAGTTCGACCTGACAGTGGCTACAGCCGAAAGGTGATGATTGCCGGTCGATGTGTGGCGGTTGTGCCAGAGGGCAACCGAAAAGACATACGCAACGCGGTAGAGGCCGCGGCCAACGCCAAAGCGTGGACCAAACGGTCCGGCCACGAACGCGCGCAGGTGTTGTATTACGTCGCCGAGAACTTAAACAAGCAGCGCGAGGGGCTGTTGCGCACGTTGAGGCAGGCGATGAAACCGGCAGCAGCCAAGCGTGAACTAGACGCGTCGCTGCACGCATTATTCACGTTTGCAGCCTGGGCCGACAAATATGACGGTACGGTCCATCAACCGCCGCTACATGGCATCGTCACCGCGTTACACGAGGCTATTGGCGTTATTGGCGTGGTCTGTCAGGACGCGAATCCGCTGAGCGGATTATTCGTGCCCTTGTCTGCGGCATTGTCGCAAGGGAACCGGATTGTCGCCGTACCTTCGCGGTCAATGCCGCATATCATCGCCGACGTTTATCAGGTGTTGGAGACCTCCGATGTACCAGCGGGTGTGGTTAACCTTATCACTGCGAGCGTCAACGACGTGCTCAAGCCAATGTCCACACACGCGGAGGTGCAAGCGATTTGGGTTTTCGATGGTGACGGCGCGACAACTGCAGCAGTTGAGCGGGAGAGCGCGGCCACGTTGATGCGCACTTGGGTACCGTCTTATTTTGATCCAATGTCACTGGATGAATTGAGTGTGCAAGAGTTTCTCGAACAAGCCACACAAGTCAAGAACGTTTGGATTCCTTATGGGGTGTGAGTAAAGTTGTGCTGGTATCTTGCCTAGCGCGTCGCTGCCCGACTCAAAAAGTGAGAGCCAAATCAGACAACTAAGCACGTAGAACCATACGACTAAGCATCGCGGACGGGGGTTCAATCCCCCCGGCCCTATACTGTTTGAGAGCCGCTGAGGGCATATCTTCAGCGGCCTTTTTCATTAGTTATCAACGCGCTACTTTTCCGTAAGTGCCACCAAAGATCATTGGCAGTTACGGGGTCATCGGGAAACATATACACGTGCACGATATTTAGAGCCACTCCTGTTGATCGTGGAGTCAACTTTGCGATAGACTGCAGCGCCGTTGCAGTGGGGTTACAGCAGCGCGGTTGCAGGCGTTCCCCGCACAGGGCAGGGATCACAGGTTTGAACCCTGTACCATCCACCAGTAATAAAGCAGTTAAATCAAGCGCTTACGAGAAATCAAAGTGCGTTTTTACGTCCAAAAGTAGTATGAACACGCCAAACTATTATTCATATATTTCCGAGCTGGTTTTATTAGGTTTTTTTCAGGCTGCGTTGCGTTGTGAGTCGCATGTAACTTGTCGCCTGATTCGGTGGAGTGCGAGGTAATCCATAGATTAGTGTGGGCATTCGGAAACGGTTACTCACACTTTCGCATGAAAGTACGCTTGAGCCAGGTTGGTGGACAGCAAAGTAAGGTGCAACCCTAGCGGATATGGCTATAGTTGCGATAACTATGGTCAATCTATTTCGCGCGATCTGCGCTTTGCTCATCTCGCTTCTTTGGCACGGTGTTGCCCCCGCGGGCTCAACGACTGCCACCTTTGCATATTTTGTAGACACCGCGTCCGCTCACTCATCAGCGCCACCGATTTACGCCAGTTACCGGTCCTTCAACGGCAATTTGTTGAGTCTCGACTATCAAAAGCATCCTGTTTGGGTAAGGGTTACCTTGCCGATGGACTCGCAAGCCCCGAGTTCGGCAGAAATCGGTATTCGCATCAGTCCATATCAGCTATCGAATGTCACGCTTTTTGAATTTGTTGACGGACGTTGGCTTACAACCGATGGAGGTGCAAGGGCCAAATTTCGAAAATCAAACCCGTGTTTGGATAATCAACACTGCTTCAAAATTAACTCTAAATCTTCAGGGCCTGCATATGTCCGGCTGCAAACTCCAACAATATTCAATGCAACGATCGAGGTACTAGATGTAAGTACGATGCGCGCTGATTCTGCGGCAGGGTTGGCTTCCGTAAGTATTTCAACCACCATGGCAGCCGGCTTGTGGCTTTTGGGGTTATTTTTCCTAGCTAGCGAGAAAAGCCGACTAAGCTTCGCGTTCTTATTTTTTCAGTCAACCGTACTCCTTGCATTAACCGGAACGAGCGGATTGTTGACTGAGTGGTTTTCATTTTTCTCGCCAAGTACTTGGCTTTTAATCACGCATCTCGCAATTATTGGTCGAACGTCAGCGCTCGCATTCCTCTTACACACCATCGTTGGGAACTATCAAAGTATAAAAATATTCGATAGGGGGCTAAAAGGCCTGTACTGCGTTCAGTTATCTGCCGTCCTATTGATTTTCGCGGGATACGAGCATGTGGCGTTTCAGATCAACCTTGTCGTACTGATGACGCTGCCCCCAATTGCGCTCCTCGGCGTCTTGACTGCTGGATCAATGCCCGGTGATATCAAGCGCGTGCTGGTTGTCGGCTGTCTGATCTTTTTCCTCATGCTTTCGTGGGGGGTCGTGAGTAGCACCAATATATTCTTCGAGGGCGACGCCGGTGCTATGTTGGAGGGCACTGTTGATCGGAAACTTAATGGATTAGTTGTCGCGCTTTTCCTGCTGTGGTTCGTTGTGAGCGAGAACGGGCGTCAAAAAATGCTGCAGGTAGAAGCAGAACAACAGCTAAGAATTGTCACTCTGGAAGCCAAGCAGCACGAGGAGGCGACGAAGGAGCGTGGTCTACTTATCGATATGATGACGCACGAAATTAAGAATCCACTCAGTACGATGCGGTTTGCTGTTTCTGCTCTAAGAAGTAAATCTCATGTGGACCAGGAGGAAAAAGAACGTTTCCATCGGGTTGTTTTATCAATTGATCGTATTGATCGGTTGCTTGATCAAGTTGCGCTGTCAAACAAACTACGACACACGGATACGGAATTTGAAACAGAGCAACTTCAAGTCTTTAATTTAATTCAAGAGATCATCGATGATTGTGATGAGCCCGAGCGGATCAATCTGCACGCGCCGGGGGAAGCCTACCTCTTGGTCAATAAAGCTATCTTTCTTGTCATCATTGAAAATGTAATTGGTAACGCCTGCAAATATAGCGTACCTGGGACCCCCATTGAAGTTACCATCGTCCCGCTTTACCCTGGGGAAGCTTTACGTATCACCGTCAGTAACCAAATTTCACCCAACGTCCACCTTGATAAATCACAGATGTTTAAACCGTATTATCGACATCCCGACACCAGCGGACAACCAGGGATGGGGCTTGGCTTGAGTCTGGTCAAGTCAGCGACAGAAAAACTTGGCGGAATCATTGAGGTAAGAATTGTAAACAGCGTCATCTACTTTGAGATTACATTCCCATGACTCAAATTAATCCTATGCGTCTTATGATTGTCGAGGACGATCCGCTCCTCCGACAAGAGGTTGCCCTGCACTTGAGAACGCATGGCTTTATCGTTGAAGAGGTTAATAGCGGATCGGCACTGAATGACTCGATCGCTCTTGAGCCCGCTAATCTATTTTTGATTGACATCAACTTGCCTGGCGAAAATGGTATCGAAGTCGCCAAGCGTCTCAGAAAGCAGCAGCCTAACGCTGCCATCGTCATAATGTCCGCTCGAAAAGCAATGACAGATAAAATAGCTGGGTATCGGGAAGGTGGTGCGGACTTCTACCTCACGAAACCAGTTGTGCCAGCAGAACTTGTTTTGATTTTACAAGGACTCGCGAATCGCCTAGATAATCGAATCAAACAAAATGCGTGGCGGCTGAGCCTCAGTGAGCGCTTACTGCAAGCGCCGAATGAGGGAGTGAAATTTCGTCTAACTGCGAAGGAAAAGACGCTGATACTTGCGCTTACGCAAGCTCCCAAAAATACACTGACCTCCGGTGAGCTTTGTGATCTGTTCACTGACAGTACTGGAGTGATGATAAGCAAACATGCCCTTGAAGAGCTTATTACGCGCATTCGGCGAAAGTTTAGGGGGAGCAATGAAACCTCGATGGAAAACATCATTCAGTCGGTCTGGGGCGTAGGTTATCAACTGTGTGTCCCTGTCGTAATAATCGATTGAGACCAGTGTTGGTGGGCGTCAAAACTTTAAAAGCTTTAGAGAATTTTGTCGGGGTTACCGTGCGCCGTTGTTCCGAATGTCTTAGATGTGAAATTTGATCAACTGGTTTCCAGGCATTTAACGACTGGCTTCGATCTCATTGCGAAGAGAGGCGTGTGTAGCTCTCTATTTGGCCGATCCTGATCTTGCGGACTATCCAGCCAGTACCTGCATTATTTCTAGCGCTGCGCAACTGCATAAATCGTACCTTCCGCTCTCTGTTTAGTTTTCAATAGAAACTGCTCGAGACGAGTGGTTGTGGCATTGCTATTGGCGCGATTCTACGGAAATCCAAAACTTTGCAACGAAGTGGTGTTGGTCTTACAACCGCGACCGACCCAATATGGCCTTGGCTGGTGTCACACCAAAGCAGTGACTGGCCATGGCTCCATAGCATTTCTACTTCCGAGACCCTTGCAAACGGGGAGGATTAGCGAAGGAGGGCCGGGAATCGTCCGACTTCTGTCGGTCAGTTTATATCGGGGCGATTCAAGAGGGGATATTCGTGTGTCTTTGTGAGTAACTGTTAGGGCTCGTAAGTAACATCTAAGGCGAATCATATGAGTTTTGATTTCTTCGCATTGAACGCTTTAATTTTAATTAATAAATAAGCGTTCATATTTATCTCCGTATCCATTTAAAAAGTACTTAATGTTTACATTGACAGCATACGATAGTTCGCAAGGCATGTTTGGCTGCCTCTTGGACGTTGTTTCGGTCGCCGTGGTGACTATTGGTAGATGGGCTTAAATTTTGGCTTTTCCTAAGCGATTTGTCCGGAAGCCGTTTGGGGCACGCGTTCGTGATGCCTTGAGGAGCCGCGCTTTTCGCATTGAGCCGTTAGAGCCGAGAGTGCTGCTGTCGGGTGATCCTATTTTTGGGTCATCAGCACTGATGTTAGAACCCGGCAGAGACGACATACAGGCTATGACGGAAACATACTCCGCGCAACAATTGGGAGGTACGCCAGCCATATCCGTGCCTTTGATGGGGCGCTACGTATCTAGCCAGGCCGCCAATGCTGGCGCGAAGACGTTTCCAGTTGACGCTATTTTGTACGATGCGGCCAACTTAGCCGATCAACCAGCGCTGTTAAATACGATCCTACAGCTCGGACCGAACGAGATTTTGGGTGGTAGCGGAGATCTGTCCATTGACCTAGTAAACACGGGTTTGGTCAGTCCAGGTTATTCCCCCGGCGTCCTCGATGTTGATAGTTTTACCCAGTTGCCGGACGGATCATCGCTGTTTGAGTTGGGAGGTACGACCCCCGGATCAGGTAGTGGTCACTACGACCAAATCAATGTCCGAGGCGAGGCTGTCTTAGCGGGAACCTTGGAAATTGATTTGTTGGACGGCTTCACGCCCTCTGCTGGTGAGACGTTCACCATCATGACTTACGACAGCGTGAGCGGCAATTTTGACCACGCTCTCGGTCTCTACGTGTCACAAGATGACATCTACTTCGAAATTGAGCAGACAGAAAATGCGCTTTTATTGCGCGCAGTTGCAGAAATGGCTGGTACCGACCAGCTCTCTGCGACGCTGCCAAGCGCTTCAAACGATGTGATTGGAGAGGCCTTAAACCTCGAATATTTCGGCGTCAATGGCACTTACAGCCTGCAATCGGATTTGGTCGTTGATGAGCTTCTACGACTCAATACTACGACGGTTCAGTTGTCATTTGATGCGTCAACGTACTTAGAGAGCCCCATTTCGGGTGAAGACGAAATCTTCAATATCTGGAGCCTAACCGTGAAGGAGGCGACGGGCTTCGTAGCCAAAGATGCACAGGCTCAAATTCGTAACGACTTTCGCTTAACCCTTTCTGGTGTTGACTTGGGGCTAAGTGTCCTCGCGCCGTCAGGCGCGCTGGAAACTTACGGTTGGGTCGTTGGGACAGGTGACATCAGCATGATGGTAAGCGCGGGCGCTCCTGACATGTCGCTCTCGGCGACTGACGCGCTGGTGACGTTTGACCTTGGCTTTGGGGCGTTGGGGGGCGAGTTAAATGAGACAGTGATCGATCTGACCACTGCTAGAAGTTCCAACGGTGATGAGCTTTTTGGCTGGGCGATTGACCGTGTCGGGTCAGACTCTGATTACTTCCTATCCCACGATGCAGGCGCGAGCAAAGGCATCTCTTTTTTGGGTGAGAAACGCGTTACCTTTTTCGAGTTTTTGACCGTTGAAGGCGATCTGAGCTTCGACTTTGGCGACTATTACCGGATGAATATCGCCACTGGCATTTCTGGTAATCAAAATAGTTTGGGCACCACAGAGCTACTGGGGCAGATGTCAACTGTCTTGCTGGCGGTTGAGGGCGTGAGTGTTGCGAGTGACTTTACCTATCTCTACGACGTACCGCTTTGGAGTCTTGCTATTGGGGGTTCAGGACTCAGCGCATCGTTTGGATTTGGCGACTATGACTTCACCAAGCCTCTAGGCGAACAAGATTTTTATGGTTTTGCTGTCTCGGACTTCGAATTTGGGATGGGTGTCTTTGGTAATGCGGAGCTAAGCGCTCTGGCCGGACTGCCTGTTTTTTATGCCGCATCTGGTTTTGCTGCGCAGGCTGGTTTCGCCACTGGTGGCAGTCAAGCGTTACAAGTCTCTGGGCAAAATCTGAATTTAAATGTGAATGACAGTTCAGGGTGGTTAAACCCCTTACTGTCGTGGACTGGAACCCCGGTAATTGACTTCGGCTCCACTTTTGAGTCGGTCGTCTCAGCGTCGGCGCTTGTTGTTCCAGGTGCTTTAGTGGTGCGTACCGGCGCTAAAAACAGCGACGGTACGGATACGACCGTCCAATTAGACTTTGACGGCAACCAACGCTTGGGCGTGTCCGTTGAGGACATGCGCATGGATATCGCTGGGTTCATCCACGCGCAGGGCAGCTTCAACTTTGAGAAGGGCCCCCAGCAACTCGTCACTTTGGGTACTGG
>Ga0102901_1000523_pt1 | contig 13916 bp, 18 predicted proteins | sample Colrivmet1555A02_FD_78456 | JGI IMG/M metagenome (GOLD analysis project Ga0102901, IMG submission 78456) | Estuarine microbial communities from the Columbia River estuary - metaG 1555A-02 | ecosystem: Environmental > Aquatic > Marine > Intertidal zone > Estuary | place: USA: Columbia River... | reverse complement strand
TGTTTTATATCTTTCTCCGACTACGCCAGGTGCTATTACAAAGGTAAAACCTACAGCACCAAATCATGTAGTAATAGTTGGATTTGTGGTTTATTCTCACAAGAATAATGGTAAGATTTTCGTTAAGGTAGATAATGGCTATATGCTTAATGATTTACATAACGTAAAAATTACATCTGTAGCTAATAATAACATATTAAAATATAACTCTTCTTTAGCTGTATGGGAGAATGTAGCTGGTACTACAACCAACATAGCTGAAGGAACTAATTTATACTATACTCAAGGTAGATTTGATTCAGCTTTCGCTGCTAAGAGCACAACGAACTTGGCAGAAGGAACGAATCTTTATTTTACAACTGCAAGAGGTGATGCAAACTTTGCAACTAACTTTGCAACTAAAACAACTACTAACTTGCCAGAAGGTACAAACTTGTACTTTACTAATGCAAGAAGTAGAGGTGCTTTAAGTGTAACTGCTGGAACTGGTATTGCTTACAACAGCACTACTGGGAACTTCAATTTAGGTTCTATTCCTAACGCAAGTTTGACTAATAGCTCAGTTACTGTGAATGGCCTTTCTTTGGCATTAGGAGCTTCAATAAGCCTTACAACTACTAATATAGCTGAAGGTACTAACCTTTATTGGACAGACGCAAGATTCGACTCAAGATTCGGTACAAAAACTACTACTGATTTAGCAGAGGGTACAAACCTTTACTATACTCAAGCAAGATTCAATACTGCTTTTGATGCTAAGACTACTACAGACTTAGACGAAGGCACTAACTTATATTACACAGATGCTCGTTCAAGGGCAGCCTTCAGCGAAAACGCTGTTGGTTTAGACTATTCTTCTGGAAGTGGTATTCTTAGCTTAACTGCTGGATATTCTATTCCTACAACAGTTAAATTAGGTCAATACGATACAGCTTACAATCGTTCTATCGTATCTGCTGCAGTAACTGGTACATCTACTAAGACTTTAACCTTAACAGAACAAGATGCAAGTACAATTACAGCTACTTGGACTGACCAAGGTATCACAACAATAAACGGAACTACTAACCAAATAGCAGCTAACACTGTAGGTAATACTACAACTGTTGGATTCACAAATGATGTTACTTTCCCTAACAACGTAGTTGTAAGCGGTAACTTAACTATCAATGGTACTGCCACTTATGTAAATACTCAATCAATATCTTCTAAAGACCCATTGTTTGAGGTTGCTAACGATAATAACACTACAGATGCTGTAGACATAGGATATTATGGTAGATATTATGATTCAGCTCAAACTCGTATTGAGTTTACTGGATTGTTTAGAGATGCTTCTGATGCTGGTAAGTTTAAGTTCTTTACTGGGTTAGTAGACGAACCTACAAACGTAGTAGATACTACTGGAACTGGTTATACTGTTGGTACATTGGTTGCTAATGTAGAAGGTAACTTAGCTGGTACAGCAAACGCTGCAAACGTGCTTTCAACTGCAAGAACAATCTCTGCAACTGGAGATGCTGCATGGTCAGTTAGCTTCAATGGTAGTGCAAACGCTACTGCTGCCTTAACTTTAGCTAACACTGGAGTTACTGCAAGTACTTACGGTACAACAACTGCGGTTCCTACAATAGCTGTAGATAGCAAAGGTAGAATCACAAGTGCTTCAAATACGAATATTGCTTTCCCAGTTACAACTGTAAACGGTGCTTCTGGAACTGTTGTTTTAACAACATCAAACATTGCAGAAGGTACTAATCAATACTTTACAACTGGTAGAGCACAAAGTGCAATTAGTTTAACAACAACTGGTACAAGCGGTGCTGCTACTTATAGCGGTGGTGTAATTAACGTACCTACTTATATTGGTGGTTCTGGTACTGCAAATGAGATTGCTTACTTCTCTACAACTGGAGTAATTAGTTCATTATCAACTGGCACATATCCATCATTAACTGAATTAAGTTATGTTAAGGGTGTTACAAGTTCAATTCAGACTCAATTTAGTGGCAAACAAAACGCATTAAGTGGTACTGGTTTTGTAAAGATTAGTGGCACAACAATAAGCTATGATAATAGCACATACTTAACAACAAGCGCTGCATCATCTACTTACTTACCTTTATCTGGTGGTACATTAACTGGTGCTTTAAATGGTACAAGTGCTACTTTTAGTAATTCTGTATTTGCAACTGGAGGTTTTGGAAGTGCAATATCTTCTCTAAGTGCATGGGGCAGTTCAATTGTTGCACCAATTATTGAAGGTATAGCAGGTAACGCAATCGCTAACTACAATGGTGGAGGTGGTTCAGCCGAAATGTATATTGTTTCAAATGCCTTTTATAATGGGTCAAGCTGGGTAAGAAAAAATGCCTCTTCTTCAGCTATTCTAACAATGAGTGGTGTTAATAATACTATCAGTTTTGGAGGTGCAGCAACGGGAACTGCTGGTAGTGCTTTTACCTTTAGCAACATACTATCTATGAATGCTTCTACTGGTGCTGCTACATTCTCAAGTAGTGTAAATTTAGCAAGACCTGCAAGTGGTGCAACTTTATTGCAGTTATCTGGTTCTGCTGCTTATGGTGATACTTCTACAATAAATTTATGTGACGGAAGGTCATTTATAAAATCAACAATATTAACAACAGCAAACGGAGCTACTGACATTACATTTGGAACTTATAATGATGTAGCTATTGCTGAACGAATGAGAATCACATCGTCAGGATTTTTAAAAGCATCTAATAATGGAACTTATGTTTCTACATCTGGTGCATCTCACGAATTATATAGTTCTCAAAATTCGAATTATGGTGTAATTATTTCACAAGCATCAGCTGTGCCGTATGGATTAAGCATTAGATATACTACTGTTTCTCCAAATGTAACTGGAGACCTTCAATTTATTGCTTGTGCTGATACAACTAATGATAAATTTATTGTTTGGTCAAGCGGTACTACAGTAAATAGGACTGGAGTGTATGGTACTTTATCAGATGAAACATTAAAAGAAAATATAGTTGATACTACCCCTAAACTTGATAACTTATTAAAATTGAAAGTTAGAAACTTTAATTTTATTGGAGAAGATTTAAAACAATTAGGATTTGTTGCACAAGAAATGGAGGAGGTATTCCCTAATATGGTTGATACTGATAAAGAAGGAATTAAGTCAGTTAAGACAACTGTATTAATACCAATGTTAGTAAAAGCTATGCAAGAGCAACAAGCTCAAATAGAAGAATTGAAAGCATTGATTGCAGCTAAATAATTTTACCTAAATTTGTAAAAATAACCAAATATGACAATAACATTAAACGCAGAGCAAATTAAGCAATTAGATGGCTTTTTTCAAGAGTTACCGACAAAGTATGGCTTACCCCTTATTAAGTTCTTTGGTGAGCTAAATGAGGCTCAAAATGGCCAACAAACGGATTCTAAAGAAGTAGAGGTAGAAGGATAATGAAAGACTGCGGATATGCTATACGAAAGGCTTATTTCGACAAGATAAATGCTAACTCCTACGAGTTATCGGTATATGATACCATAGCTCCAGATGGTGCCGAGCCTCCATTCTTGTTGATAAGTTCTCAGACATCAGTAGAGAATAGCGACAAAACAAGCTATAACTTTGATGTAAGCATACAGTTTGACATTGTATATAGGACATTTAAGTCTGGAGAGGTAGGTCAAAAGTCAGTAGATGAATGGGCTAATGACTTATTGGAAATCATAGGAGTAGCTCCTGCAGATTACCCAAATGCTTCTCCAGATTTCAAAATAGTTACAAGAAATATGGTGTCAAACCAGGCTACTTTTGACTATGTAGAAGAAACATATATTTTTAGAAGAGTTATAGTGGTAAACCACTTTGTAACTCAAATCGGATAATATGTACTTATATAAGATACTGAACAAGAATACTGGGAAGGCTTATATAGGGCAAACAATAAATGAGCCAAGAGTTAGGTTTAGTTACCATAGACAAAGGCTAAAGAAGGGTACTCACGACAACGAGTACCTTCAACGTTCTTTTAATAAACATGGCATAGATTCCTTTATGTTCTATACCATCTTAAAAACTGATGACTTAGAAAGTCTTAATCTTTACGAAGAGCAGTTCATTAAGATTCTAAGAGCAACAGATAGAAACTTCGGATATAACATTAGACCAGGTGGTGCTAATACAAGATTATCTGAAGAAACTAAAAGAAAAATAGGGTTAGCAAGTATAGGTAGGAAACAAAGTGAGGCACAAAAGAAAGCAACTTCTGAAAGAAGTAAGGGTAATACTTGGGGGGGATTGACTAAGGGGAAGATTGTAAGTGAAGAGTCTAAAAAGAAGATGTCAGAATCTGCAAAATTAAGAGGGAACGACAACCTTAAAAAGCCATGTATCGTTTATACGGATAATGGTACATTTGTGGGAGAATTTGAGAGTAGATTAGAGGCAAGTGTGAAGATGGGAATAAGTTATGGTCACTTTAAAAGACTAAGAAGAACAAATAAGATTATAATTAAATAATAAATAGGATTTTAAACATATAAAAAAAACATAATATGGCAACCACAGGAATTTTTAATGGCAGTTTACTTGTAGTAAAGATAGGTGGAGTAGCAGTAGCTCACTCTACATCTTGCTCTTTATCAGTATCAACAGACTTACCAGACGCTTCTACAAAAGATAGCGGTGGATGGGCAGCTCAAATTCAAGGACAGCGTTCTTGGTCAGTAACAACAGATGGCTTAGCGGTTATCGAATCTGCTGCTGCTGGTATCAACGTAGAAGATTTATTTTCTTCTGTAAGTTCAAGAACTGATGTAACTTTGACTTTCTCTACTTTCGTAAGTGGTGACAAGATTTGGACTGGAACTGCAGCGGTTGAGTCTTTAGACTTTACTGGTGACATGGAATCTCCAGCTACATATTCTGCATCATTCACTGGAACTGGAGCATTAGTGATGACTACCAACGCATAAACTAAAAACCAAATATATGAGAGGACAATTTAACCTATCACTTTCTGATGGTAAGGTAATACCGCTGCGTTTCTGCACATGGTCTTTAAAAAGATTCTGTCAGTTACAAGGTATAGGCCCAACAGAGATAGGAACAGCTTTAAGCGGTGAATCTGCTTTAGACGCTGTCGTTAATTTAGTAAGGTCTGCTGCTGAATATCCTTTTTACAAGGAAGGTAGAACGCCAGATTTTAAGGAGATTGACGTATGCGATTGGATAGATGACATGGGTGGTATCGCTGGAACTCAGTTCCAAGAAATCATGGCTGCACTATCAGAAAGTATGAATAGCGGATTAGAGCAACCTGGTTCTACGTCAACAGAGGCTGGTGAAGAAAAAAAAAATTAGAATGGATTGACATAGAAAGATATACAATGGGGGAGTGTCAAATACTTCCCCATTTGTTTTGGGAGATGACCATGGCTGAATTAGACTTTATTTGGTATGGTTATAGACACAAAGAGGAGCAAGAATGGGTGAGGTCAAGATGGCAAACTACGATACTTGTCAATATGCAGCTACCTAAAGGAAAGAAGGTCAAGCCTACTGAACTTTTAGAGTTAGATTGCGATAAGAGGAATAAGAAGAAAAATCTTAGGATAATGACTAACGAAGAGTTAGAAGAGGTACTAAAAAAATACGAAAATATTAAACCAGTATAATAATGGCGAATAATGAAGGTGTAGATATTATAATTAAGGCCACCGACCAGTACACTAAGACTATTAATAACATTGCGGCTTCTAACAAACTATTTGGCAATAGTATTGAAAATACGCAAAAGCAAATTGCTGCATTAGAGAAATATATGATTGCTCTTGTAGCTAATGGAATAAGTCCTACAAGTGCTTCTATTAATGTTTTACAAGCTGATTTAAAACTTTTAAATCAAACAATAAATACAAGTGGAACATCTTTAAAAAATTCAAATAAGCAATGGTCAGCATTAGCTTTAGTTGTTCAAGATTTGCCTTATGGATTTAGAGGTATTCAGAATAACTTACCAGCATTATTTGGAAGTTTAGCTACTGGTGCAGGTGCAGCTTATTTTGCATTCTCTGCAGTTGTAGCAGCTATTACTGCTTGGGATATGGGTTTATTTAAAGTATTTGAAACTACTAAAAAGGCTACTGATGCACAAGATGATTATAATAAAGCGTTAAATAGTGCAATATCTTCTGGTTATGGTGAAATATCTCAAATAAAAGCACTTGTTTCGGTAGTTAATAATCAAACATTATCTATAGACCAAAGAAGAACAGCTCTTAAAAAATTACAAGATGAATATCCTGGATATTTTAAGAATATGTCTCTTGAGCAAACATCTGTGGATGACTTAACATTGTCTGTAGGAGAACTTACTAAAGCTATTATTGCTCGTGCAGAAGCAACTGCAATGACTTCTGAGATAGAAAAGATTGCTGCTCAAAGATACAATAACACTAAAGCAATTGAGAAAAATGAATTAGCAATAACTAATTTAAAAAATTCATTAGTTATATTAAGCAAAGAGTCTCAATATGTCAGTGGTGGTTTTGGTGCTGGTGCAAAAAAGTTAGCTTCTCCATATACTCAAGCATTAATTGAAATACAGAAATTAGAAAAAGCTAATAAAAGTTTAGAAACTTCAAATGAAAGTTTACAAAACTCAATGTCTTTACTGCAAAATTCAGTTGATTTTAGAACTGGTATGTCTGCAGGTTTAAATACTAATGCTCCTAAAGGTGGCAAGACTGCCGAACAAATAGCAAAAGAAAGATTAAAAGCTATTCAAAATGCTAATCAAGCAGAAATAAAAGCATATATTGAAACTTTAAATGAAAGAGATAAAAAAGAATACGAAGCTGGTATTAAGTTAGCAAATAACTTAGAAATAATGAGGGCAGCTGGTTATACCGACTCTACAACATATTATGCTGCATATAGGGCAGAAATGGATAATATTGCTACTTATTATAATAATAAAGAAATTGAAGAAGCAAGAAAAACGGCTGAAAAGATTGCAAGGGATGCTGAAATTATTGATAATATAGAATTACAAAATTCATTAGATTCACTAAAGATACAATCAGATGTTGCAATGAAAATTGCAAATTTATCTGGTAACGCTAATGCTGCTGATAGAATAAAGATATTAGAAGATTATAAAAATGGCTTATACGATTTAGCTTCTATAGGTGGATATACTGCAGAGCAATTTGATAAAATTGATGATGCAATAAAAAGAGTTGATGGTGCTATTGAGGGTTCGAAGGATAGAGTAAAAGACTATACTGTTACTTGGCAAGAAACTTCTAATGCTATTAATGGAATATTAACAAATTTAGTAAGAGATTCTATTGCAAAGTTTGCTGAGAATGTAGGTAAGGCAATAGCAGGAGAAAAAGTAGATGTTTTTGGTGGTTTTGCAGAAATGATTGCAGATGGTGCTATAGCTATTGGTAAGGCATTGATTGCTTACGGTGTTGCAATTACAGCATTTAAGTTTGCTAAGGCGAATCCTCTTTTAGCTGTTATTGCTGGAGCAGGACTTGTAGCTGCTGGTTCATTCTTAAAATCAAAATTATCACAAGATAAAAATAGCAGTCCTACGGCATTTGCAAATGGTGGTATTGTATCTGGGCCTACTATGGGTCTTATGGGTGAATATCCTGGTGCATCTTCTAATCCAGAGGTTGTAGCTCCTTTAGATAAGTTAAAATCTCTAATTGGAGGTGGTGGTGGAACACTTGAGGCAAGAATAAGTGGTAATGATTTATTAATTTTGATGAACAAAGCAAGTAGAAACAACCAAAGCACTTACTAATGGCATACGGACTAAAATATCAATTAACTTTCGATAACGTATTTGTTAACCCAACAAGTACAAACAAGACTCAATATAGAGCATCTATCTATAAAGATGGATATGGAGGCAGTAGCTATGCACTCGTAGGTACTGGGAATCCAGTTATCATAGAGACAATAGACAGTGAGGGTAAATCATTTAACCCAATCATATCTAAAAAAGCTACTATAAATGCTATTGCTGATAGCAACTTTGATGTAGAAGAGTTCTTTAATGCAGATGATAATGATTTCAAGCTAATTGTAGAAACTGGTGTATCTGTATCTGGTGCAGCTCCTGCATCATGGACAACTTTATTTGTTGGTTTATATGTACCAGTTGAGCAGATTATTTATAGTCCAGTGTCTATTAAAGAGTTCTCAATGGTTTTTAACGATGGATTAGCTAATCTTAAAGAAAAGAAGATATACTACGATAGTACTTTTGTAATTGGTTTTAATGCTTCTGAAACATATTCATTTAAGGATATTTTAACTAATGCTTTTGCTTCTAATGCTTTAGGATTAAACTATAACGTTAACTGGTATTATAAAAATACTGGGATTGCAGATAGAGAACTTGAAAATATGTTTGTTCAAAAGAACGCATTTATAGAGAGTGCTGGTAATTATATTACTTGGTACACAGTATTACATGGACTATGTAGAAAGTTTGGTTTTATTTGTCATCAAAAGAATGGTGAGTATTATTTAACTTCTTATGGTTCTAAAACAAGAAATACAACAAGAGATTATTTTAAGTATAATAGTTCTGGTACATATCAATCTACTTTTACTGAAACTGACACTACTGTAACTATAGATGATTCTGATAATTTTATACAGATTGGTAAGTCTTTACAAGTTTCTTTATCTAAAGGAAATAAGTCATATACTACTAATAGTAAATTACAGAATGTTATACAATGTGTGCTTAATGGAGATTTTAGCTCATGGGCATCAACTACAAGTGTAGATGCTTGGACTGGCAGTTTAACATACCAAAGAAATGGTACATCTAACCAAGCAAGATTTTACACAAGTCAAACTATTGGATTAGGCTCTGGTACAAGTATTGAATCTCAAGCCTATTCATGTAGTGCTGGTGATATTATTTCTGTATTCTCAGATATTAATACAAATGGTTTATTTGCTGAATCTGCAAGAGTAGTTTTAGTTCCTACTGACACTGCATTGCCTACTTATTATTGGACTCCTACTGGTTCATTCCAAGATACAGATTATATTCTTGACCATACATCATTTACTGGTTCTACAACTAAATATGCTTATATACCAGTAGATGGTAAATTGTATGTTAGGATATATCAACCATATTACGTTGGTGCCACAATTCCTGGCTTATTTACCTATGTTGGTTATTTTAGGATTCAATACTATGGCGTAAACTCAAGCGTTCAGAATTTTACAGCACAAGTAAATGAAGCTGCTAAAGACAGTTTATTTAACAAGGATAGTGAGACTTATGATGATATTACCATTTTTGGTGACCAAAATCTATTTGTTACTATACCGAGCAATATTACATTTAACAATGGCGACAACGTGGCTGCTTCAAGGTTTATTAGTGCTTGGTTAACAGATGGTAGAAGTGCTGTACTAAATCAATGGCAAAGAAATGGCTCTGGAACAACAGCTACTATATTTGAACTTGTTTCAGAAGATGTGGGAGTTGATGAGTTATACAATCAATTAAATATAAGTGGCAACTTTAAAAGCATAGGCTATGATTTACTTTCTAAGTTTTTTTATTCTTATGCAACTGGTGTTACTGGTAAAACTTATGTACTAACATCTTTTAAATGGGATTTAAGAAGAGGAACTCAAGACGTAAATATGTTTGCTATAAACTATCCAATAAGCACCAACATTGTTAGAAACATATATTTAAACACAAATAAATAATAATATAAAATGCCGATTACTTCTGGTTCTAATATGGTTCTTTACCGCAACTCAACAGCATCAACGAATGTTTTTGGTGCTTCTACAAACTGCTCAATGTCTGTTAGTACTGAGTTTATAGATGTAACAACTATGCCAACTGGTACTTATACTCAGATATTGCCTACATCTACTTCTTTCGAGATTACTGCAGATGGCTTTATAACAATGGATAATGTTAACTATTATACACTTTTAGGCTTACAAAAGAACAGAACATTGGTAAATGTTAAGTTTCAAATCTTAAACGGTGGCGGTAATATTACAATAAATGCTGATTGTTATATTACTTCTATATCAATTAGTGGCCCATTAGAATCTCCTGGCACTTATTCTGTAACATTACAAGGCACTGGCCCTTACGACTTCGTATAATATGCAACATCTTAGAGACTATATACTTATCATTGGGTTCTTTTTCTTAGGCGTATTTGCCTATGAATCATGTCATAAGTCTTATAAAAAGGCTGACTTTACCGATATGAGCAACTATAATAAGATTAAGGAGATACATGATACTGTGTACTTAAAAACGTACAGAAAAACGTACATAAAGGGAGATTCTATTCCTTTTGTCATTATAGATGTTGATACGACCACTATTCATGACACAGCTTTTATCATGTACGATTATAACCTAAGCAGGGCTTATTCTGACACTATTAAACAAGATTCTAATATCTTTGTGATTAATGATACCATCAGCCAAAATAGTATCAAATCGAGGTCTTTTGAGTCCAAGATTACCGAAAAAACCATCTATGTTAAGGAGTTTTATGCAGAGAAAGCTAAGTATAGGCTTTTTTACGGCATAAGAGGCGATTTTAGCCCATCTAATGGCTTAGAAGTACTAAGTCCTGGTTTGATGCTAAGTGCCAAAAATAAGGCTCTAATAGGCCTTAATCTTAATATTAATAAAAATAACAATATGAGTTACTCTGGTAGCTTGTATTTTAAAATAGGTAAAAAGTAACATGGCTCCAAAGAAAGACGTTAACGTAAGTGCTAATCCTCTTCCGATTAGTTTCTCCCAATTTAGTAAAGACCCGATTAAGGGTACTATGTTTTTAGTTATCATCGGTATAACTGTCCTTTATGTAGACATTAGAGGCAATTTCAACAATCAAATCGACTCTCAAGACGCAAGGATTACTAATCTTGAGTATAAAGATAGCTTAAAGACACAAGCGTTAATTGAGTGTAAGACAGCCCTAAGTTCAACAACTACTAAGTTAGAGACTCTTGATGCAATGGGTGCTATTAAATCATCTGTTAAATAATAGGCCATGAAATCAATCCTTTTAATTTTAGGGTTTCTTACAATAACAGCTACAAGCATCAATGTTACAGCTAAGAAAGAAGATAATAAGGTTGCTGAAGATAAAGAGTTTCAACTGTTTATGAATGACTTTAACAGCACATTGACTAAAAATAAAGCTGTTCAGATAAAAGCAGATGAGGCTAAAGAAGCAATAGTAACGTCAACCGTTAGCAAGTTTGCTGAGATTAAGCTAGAAATTAGCACACTAAAAACCGAACTAAATGAAGTTAAGCAGACTTTGGATAGTGTTAGCAATGATACTGCTGTCAGTTTCAAGCTACTCGCAATATCCCACTACAAAAAAGATTAAGGGTGATTCTGTAGTTATAATGACCATCGGTCAAGCAGATACCATCAACAAACTATATAAGTCCTATAACGATACAATAATCGCTTATAAGGACTCATTAAAATCTAAAACAATAAAACATGATTCTATTTTCACTATCTACAGCTATAAAGTTAGTACGCTTGAAAATTACAAGTATCGTTACGAAGCTAATCTCGAAACATATCGTAATAGAGAAAAAGAACTTGACAAGATGGATAAATACCATGCTTGGCAAAAAATAATCTTAATATTCTTAGTCATTTTCCAATTTAGTCAATTATAATATGAAACAGTTTTTCCAAGAAGATAGCGGTAGATTTAGCATGAAGCGTTTATGTGGATTGCTATGTGTTATCGCATTATGTGTTACTATGTATCACAACAGTTTTAGTGAAGAGCATACTGCTCCAAGTGCAATACTTGTAGAATCAGTAGCTTTGTTAGCATTCGGTTGTTTAGGATTAACCTCAATAGAAAAAATATTTAAGAAAGATGCCTAAAAGCGAAAAGATAATATTAACCATTGGCTTCCTATTTTGGTTGTCAGCATTAGCATATTTTGTAAATCAAATGATTTAAGATGAAATTAACAGCACATTTTTCATTAGCAGAGTTTACTCGCAGTGAGTCAGCAAAAAGACATGGAGTATCTAACGAACCAACTCCAGAGCATTTAAAGAACCTTATTGTTCTTTGTGAGAAAGTATTAGAGCCAATCAGAATGAAGTTTGGCCCTATAAATATCTCATCTGGATATAGGTCTAAGGCTCTGAACCATTACATTGGAGGTAGCTTAAATTCACAACATTGTGAGGCTAAAGCGGCAGATATTGATATGGATGGTATGACTAATGCAACCAATAAAGAAATATTTGATTTTATCAAAGACACTTTAGATTTCGACCAGTTGATTTTTGAGTTTGGAACAAAAGATGCTCCAGACTGGGTTCATGTTTCTTATAACGCAGGTAAAAATAGAAAGCAAGTGTTGAGAGCACTTAAGGTTAACGGCAAGACTGCCTACGCACCTTATAAATAGAACTAACCAAACCAACCAATATGGCATCTAAAAAAAATGTTCTTGTAATAGGGGACACTCACGAACCATTCTGTCATCCACTTTATAGAAACTTTTGTTTAGAAGTGGCTAATAAGTTCCAATGTGCTGAAGTAGTACATATCGGAGATGAAGTAGACAATCATGCAATTTCTTACCACGAATCTAAACCAGACGGTCATGGAGCTGGTAGAGAAGCTGACTTAGCTCAAGCAGCTATGTATAAATGGTACAAGGCTTTCCCTAATGTTAAAGTCTGTATCGGTAACCATTCAGCCCTACACAAAAGAAAGGCTCAAACAAGCGGTTTACCAGAACGATTTATCAAATCATACGAACAAGCATGGGATGCTCCTAAAGGCTGGAAATGGGCCTTAGAATGGGAAATAGACGGTGTTCTATATACTCATGGCACTGGGAGTTCTGGACAAGCTGGTGCAATCAATAGAGCAAGAGATGCTCGACAATCAACTGTTATAGGTCATATCCATAGTTTTGGTGGTGTTTTATACTCATCATCAGATAAGGACATGATTTTTGGTATGAACGTAGGCTGTGGTATCGATATTGATGCCTATGCTATGGAATATTCACGACCTTTCCCCAAAAGACCAACATTAGGCTGTGGAGTTGTTTTAGATGGCGGAAGAGTTGCTATATTTGTACCGATGCCATTAGGCAGCAAGATTATTAGATTACCTAAGAAGTAACAATAGTTTAGTAAATATTTTAAAGTGTGTATTACATTGATTCTCAATGCGGTATGCACTTTTTATTTCCATTAGAATTAAATCGTAAATTTGTATGAACAGAGAAGTAGACGTAAAGATTGACCAATTAATGAAGGAAAAGAATTATTTGGAAGCTAAACTTGATTTGATAATTAGGGAATTGCGACTCACTGTACTAAAAAATAGTATTCAAAATGTTAATGCACATCATACAATTAACGGAAGATGAGGATGAAAGCTACGAGTTCCAAGATAATTCTGAGGAATCTGATGCTTACATAAACATATACCAAGTAGTAAGTGTAACGGCTGATGAAGAAAATGATGAAAGATGTTTCGTTTATATGACAAACGAGGACTATTTCTATGTGAACGAATCAGTAAATAGTTTTATAATGAGGTATCAAGCAATGCTTTATGGCTCAGTTTTAACTAAATTTTATGATAGTTCTAATAAACAGAATTAAGATGCTCTCTCATAGGTGTTTGGTTGGTTTTGGTGAAGGCTCGAGGTAAAATCTCGGGCTTTTTTTGTGGTATAAAAAACCCCCCATAAGAATATGGAGGGCCACCTATTATCTACAAAACACAACACTTTATTTTTTATTATACTCCTTTAAGGCGTAAGTAACTATTGCTGCAATAGAAAGTACATATAATCC
>Ga0102901_1000506_pt1 | contig 14134 bp, 12 predicted proteins | sample Colrivmet1555A02_FD_78456 | JGI IMG/M metagenome (GOLD analysis project Ga0102901, IMG submission 78456) | Estuarine microbial communities from the Columbia River estuary - metaG 1555A-02 | ecosystem: Environmental > Aquatic > Marine > Intertidal zone > Estuary | place: USA: Columbia River... | reverse complement strand
CGCACGAAAAGGAGGATCACTCACATCCTCCATTGGAGCGAGAAGTAAGGGAAAGTCTCCGATTTCTATATTGCCTATTTTCACCATATTTGCCCGAATTAATAGAATGGACGATTTACAAAGCGACAAAGATACAGAAACAAGTTATGCAAGACCCGATAGAATGCAAGCCGTTCTTCATTTTGTTATTGGTTTTTTATTTTTCATAGGCTGTGTTATGCTATTAGGCGGCATTGCAGTGGCATTGCTGTCCCTTTATTACTATGGCGATGCGAGCGGTTTGAAAGATAGCGAAGCGCTGATGAGCAAGCTTTATCCTCAAAATCTGCTATTAAAGATTTTTTTATTTGTTTCATCATCCTTACCACTTCTGGCTGCAGCTTTTATATCACTTCGATTTATCAAAGCGTCTTCACGCGATTTTTTATTGTTGCACGCTCCTATTAGTAAAAAATGGTTTCTGTATTCGCTCCTTTTTGTCTTGGTAAGTATGCCATTAATGAGTTCGTTACTCGAACTCAATATGGCGATAGACTTAAGTAAATGGCCAGATCTAAAGAATTGGATAGATACTCAAGATAGTGCTAGTAACCAGACCTATGAAGCAATGGTGGGAAATCGAGGATTTTTTTCGTTCATAACTAGTCTAGTATTTATGGCACTTATTCCTGCAATAGCGGAAGAGATTTTCTTTAGGGGGTTTTTAATGAATATTTTCAACGGCATATTCAAAAATATGCACGTGTCTATTTTAGTTACGGCACTTCTTTTCAGTGTGATACATTTTCAGCTACTAAAGGTGATTCCAATGTTCTTCTTGGCCACGGTTTTCGGATATGCGGTGTACTGGACTGGCTCTTTGTGGGCTTCCATAATTGCACACTTTGTAAACAACGCAATAGCGGTTATTATGCTGTACTTTTACGCAGAGGGGGATTACGGAAAAGTGTTGGAACAAGGAGAATCCTTACCTTTGACAGCAACTGTGCTCATGGCCGTTATCGTTGTGACCATCTTCGTCTATATTCAAAAAAACAGCAACACTAAAACACAGAATTTTTATGTCTAACTTAAGTTTACGAATAATATTTGGCAGCATCTATGTCGCACTTATGGTGGGCGGTGCAGTTCTTGGTATTCCCTATTTTGGCTTGCTTATGGCGCTTATTGCCTTTCTATCATTGCATGAAATGAGTGTACTTGCCAAAAAAGAAAGTGCACAGCACTTATGGTTAAATCCAATGTTGTTTGCCGGTGTTATTTTGTACATAAACTTTCTAGACGCAAAGGAAATTCAATTAAACCACTTTATAGCTGCCTGGATACTACAGATGATATGTTTGTACTTTTCGTACATGGATTTAAAAAATAATTTCATTCTAAATTACATTTCAACTTCATTGTATTTATGGCTACCTATTGGGTTATTGGCAATGTGGTTTAATCAAAATTCTTCCACAAGTACAGAATATGTTTTGTTTTATTTAATAGCTATCTGGCTTTATGATTCTATGGCATATGTCGTAGGAAAATGGCTAGGAAAAACACCTATATTCCCGAAGGTTTCTCCTAAAAAAACTATAGAAGGAACGCTGGGAGGAACTATTGTTACTGTACTGATAATGAGCGTTTTAAATGCCTATTGGTTTCAACTAGAAGCGTCTGTATACCTGCTAACGATAGTGATTATTTTCTTTGCTACCTTCGGTGATTTCGTTGAGTCCTATATGAAGAGAAAGTTAGGTATTAAAGATAGCGGCACACTTATACCAGGGCACGGTGGGATATTGGATAGACTGGATTCGGTATATTTATCGGCATTGCCGTTTATCATTATCCTAATATTACTGCGTTAAAAAAGTTAGTAAAGTTAGATTTGACAAAGTTTAGAATAAATACATTTGCCGAAGTAGTAATACCATAAATTAAAAACATAAATGAGTTTAAAATTCAAAGAACCAGCTCCTATTACGGATCACTTGAATCCATTGGAGTCTATGATGCAAAGATTTGACGAGGCCGCAGATATTTTAGGTCTAGATGAGTCTACTTATAATGCGCTAAAATCGCCAGAAAAAGCAGTCATTGTGAGTCTTCCAGTAACCATGGATGATGGAAAAATTAAAGTATTTCAAGGTTACAGAGTAGTACACTCTTCTAAATTAGGCCCAAGTAAGGGTGGCATTCGCTATTCTATGGGAGTAAATTTGGATGAGGTTAAAGCATTGGCAGCTTGGATGACTTGGAAATGTGCGGTTGTAGGTATTCCTTATGGTGGTGGTAAAGGTGGTATTCAATGTGACCCTAGAACCATGTCTGATGGCGAATTGGAAAGGTTAACCAGAGCATTTACTGGGGCGATGAGAGATGTTTTTGGACCAGAAAGAGATATCCCAGCGCCTGATATGGGAACAAACCCACAGACTATGGCTTGGATTATGGATGAGTATTCAAAGCTTGTTGGACAAGCTTCTCCAGCAGTAGTAACCGGAAAACCATTGGTACTAGGAGGTTCTTTGGGTAGAGTAGAGGCCACTGGTAGAGGTGTAATGGTATCTACGCGTAGTGCCATGGCAAAACTTAAAATGACGCCAACACAGTGCACTTGTGCGGTTCAAGGATTCGGAAATGTAGGTAGTATTTCTGCAAAGCTTATTGAACAACAAGGGGTAACTATTGTAGCAATATCAGACGTAAGTGGTGCGTATTATAATCCTGATGGATTAAACATAGAAGAAGCCATTGAGTATGTAACCAAGAACAAAAGTTTAGAGGGTTACAAGGGTGGCAATATGATTACAAACGAAGAATTGCTCGAATTAGATGTTGATATTCTTGTGCCTGCTGCGCTTGAAGATCAAATTACAGAGGAAAATGCGGGTAGAATAAAAGCGAAATTAATCGTAGAAGGTGCAAACGGACCTACGGCTTCTACAGCGGATAAAATATTAGATGAAAAAGGAATTTTAGTGGTTCCTGATATACTTGCTAATGCAGGGGGTGTTTCTGTATCCTATTTTGAATGGGTGCAAAACAGGTTAGGTTATTTCTGGACGGAAGAACGTGTTAACAGAAGAGCAGACCGCGTTATGAAGCTTGCTTTTGATAACGTATATAAAACGTCTAAGAAACACAAATGTAGCATGAGAACAGCAGCGTATGTAGTTGCTATCGAGAAGGTTGCAGACACTCTAAAATTAAGAGGTATATTTTAATGAAGTTACATAGAGAAGGGTACAAAATAATTTTAATCTCCACGTTATTGTTCGCGGGGATACTTTTTGGTTTGTCTGAACTGGACGCTGCACAATGGCTGATAGGATTATTGGGTATTCCTCTTTTAGTACTTTATGTGCTTATTATTCGATTTTTTCGCGATCCAGCTCGTTACGCCAATAAAACAATAAATGGCGTAACGAGTCCTTGCGATGGCAAGGTGGTAGTTATAGAAGAGGTAGAGGAAACAGAGTATTTTAAGGATAAACGAATACAAATTTCTGTGTTTATGTCTCCTTTAAATGTACACGTGAATAGGAATCCGATTTCGGGTGTAGTAAGTTACTTCAAATATCACCCTGGCAAATACTTGGTAGCTTGGCATCCTAAGTCAAGTACAGAGAACGAAAGAACTACCGCAGTTATAAAGTCTGATACGGGCACTGAAATACTATTTAGACAAATAGCCGGTGCGGTTGCTCGACGAATCAGATGGTACATTAAACCAGGAGACAAAGCCACCCAAGGAGAAGAAATGGGTTTTATTAAATTTGGCTCGCGCGTAGATATTTTTGTTCCTGTAGGAACAAAAATAAATGTGGAGATCAATCAAACGGTTACGGCAGCTGAAACGTTGTTAGCCACCTACACCTAAATCACTAATGAGTATTCACGAATACTTAGAAAAACATCTTCCTGCTTCAAAGGCGCGTGCTATTGTAGATTATCTACAGGAGCATAAGTGCTTGCTAAAAATAACCAAACCCCGAAAAACCAAACGAGGGGATTTTAGGCAAAATGGTCGTGAGTTAAGTATATCTGTTAATCACGATGACAATTCATATCGTTTTTTGTTCACGCTGGTGCACGAAATTGCTCATCTTAAAACATTCCATCTGCACAGAAACAAGGTAAAACCACATGGTGAGGAATGGAAGTCTAATTTCAAAAATCTTTTTTATCATTTTCAAATGGAGGAAGAATTTGGAAAGGATGAAGCTGTTTTTAAAGTTGTGGCGTATGAATTAGAAAACCCCAAAGCGTGCAGTGGCGTAAATGTTACGCTAGAGAAAGCATTTAGTTTGTACGACGAAATGGAAGGATTGTATCTAGAAGAAGTTCAAGAAGGGCAATTATTCAATTTTAGAGAGCAAGTGTATCAAAAATTGGAGACAAGGAGGTCACGAGTGTTATGCTTAAATGTTGCTAATAATCGAAAATATACCATTAATAAGGCGGCGTTAGTGCGGTTAAGCTAAAAACGTAAAAAGTAAATTTTACAGGTAAACCGGGATTTAATGAAAATTAGGTGAATGAAAGACTTGCACTAACTTATGGTTCTTTACGACTAGGTATTGCATGAGCTTGAAGTACCGCTTTTTTACCTGCTTTAACGGCCGTTGATCCTTTGGTGGTCCACAATTCTTTTCGTGCTACTTTCAATGCTTCTGTGAGGTCTATGATGGGTGGCGGATAGTTTGTTTTTATCCCAAATAATTGCCTTTCCATATCAGTTACCTTCCAAGGTTCATGAATGTGAGTTGCCGGAAAATCTGCCAGTTCTGGCACCCATTTTTTGATAAATACGCCGTGGGGGTCATGATCTTTAGACTGCTTAATGGGGTTATAAATTCGAATGGTATTAATGCCAGTTACTGAGGCTTGCATCTGAAACTGAGGATAGTGAATTCCAGGCTCAAAATCGGTAAACTGTCGGGCCAAGTGTTCAATACCATCATCCCAATTTTGTAGCAATGCGTGGGTAAGAAAAGAAACCAATAGGGCGCGCATTCTAAAATTCAAATACCCTGTAGTACACACACATCGCATACAAGCATCCACTAATGGTATACCGGTATTACCCTTTTCCCATTGATAGATGTAGTCGGTGTTTCGTTCTCGGACATAGGAAGTATATGCTTTGTTCTGAGGTAAATACTCCATTTCGACCTCTTGCTCAAATTTTTGAATAAAATGACAATGCCACCGTAATCGGGATAAAAAAGCATTTAAATTCTTCTTATTCCCATTCGTTTTGGCCTGATATGCCGATTGGTACACGGTTCGGATACTGATATTCCCCCAGGCAATGTGAGCAGACAAACGGCTGCAAGAAGATCTGCTCTCTAGCGGTTTCGAAATCAAATACATGTATTGTTTTGATCGATGTTGAATGAAATCTTGAAGAACTGCTAAGGCGTGGGTTTCGCCACCACGTTGTATCTCCGGGTCGCTGCTCAGCTGTTTAAAGTATTCTGGCTGAAATTTATCCGTTTTCCATTGCACGGTTTTAAGCTGATGTACAGACGAATCTAGTTGTGGATCGTGCATAAAAGTGTACCATTCTTTTATCCAGTCTTTTCTGTTTTTTAATAACCGTATCACACCGTTTTGTTGAAATTCCACCCAACGTATAGATTTTGAATCTATCCATTTTTTTAAGGCTTTATCTATAGTGTATGAAAAATTTAAACCAGTCTCTTGGTACGAATAGATGCACTGCACCTCAAAGATACTTGCAATCTCCTGCATGATCAAAATAGTATCTCCTTCTAATACCGAGAAATGAAGCTCGTGGCGTTTGAATTGTCTTGCCATGTCCTTAAGGCTATCTTTAACAAATTGCCAATGGCGCGCCGCGTAGTGTGGATTTTGAATATACTGCGGATCTAAAATGTACAATAGCAAAGTAGGGGTATTGCTGGAGGCTGCCATTTCAAGGGGTTTATGATCCAGCAATCGCAAATCTCTTTTAAACCAAACGATATTAATTTCTTCTTTGTGCAATGCTTAGAGTAAAACCGCTAGACCGTTGAGTTTGTTCACCTAAATCAAAACTAAACTAGTGTGGTATGAAACAAGTAAATTTCTTGAATTTGGCTCAATTCGGATGTTATAAGTACATTGCCCATAACGGTTTAGGCTAAATTGAGTTTTAATGCAGTTTAGTCTTTGTTGGCAACAGTTTTTTTAATTCATAAATATCAGTCCTTCTATCTTTAAGATTCCTAACACTACCAAATTGATTTAATTCACGTAGTAAATCAATGTCAACATCAGCAATTAATATCATTTCCGTATTGGTAGTAGCCTCTGCTTTTATTCCATTTGCAGGGAAGGCAAAATCACAGGGAGTAAAAACCATAGATTGAGCAAATTGAATATCCATATTATGCACTTTTGGCAAATTACCAACACTTCCTGTTATAGCCACATAACATTCGTTTTCTATTGCTCGTGCTTGCGCACAATGGCGAACTCTTGAATAACCATTTTGTGTGTCAGTTAAAAATGGAATAAATAAAATATCCATTCCCTCATTAGCCAAAATTCTACTTAATTCTGGAAATTCTGAATCATAACAGATCAAAATTCCAATCTTTCCGCAATCGGTGTCAAAAGTTCTTAAATCATTCCCCCCTTGCATTCCCCAGACTTTTGCTTCATCGGGTGTCACATGAAGTTTTTCGTAACGCTCAGTTGTTCCATCTCGCTTACATAAATAACCTACATTATAAAGTAAGTCGCCCACTAATTCGGGCATACTTCCCGTAATGATGTTGATGTTATATGAAATTGCTAATTCAGAAAATTTTTGTACAATTACTGAAGTATGTGTTGCTAATTCTCTAATTGCTTCTGATTCTGGCAGATGATTATTTTCCGCCATTAAAGGGGCATTAAAAAATTCTGGAAAGACTGCAAAATCTGATCTGTATCCAGAAACAGCATCAACAAAATACTCGGCTTGTTGCATTAATTCAACTAAGTCCTTGTACAATCGCATTTGCCATTGTATCAATCCAAGTCGCACTACCTTTTTATTGGTAGTAACTTTTGTAGTCTTTTTTTCATAGTAAACATTATCCCATTCTAATAAAACGGCAAATTCATTCGATTCTTCATCTCCTTCTAAATAACCTTTCAAAACTTTTGAGGGGTGAAAATCATTTGATATTTGAAAATTCAATACTGGGTCTTGAATTTCTTTCCTTTTAACCTTTTCAATATATTCTTTGGGAGATATCGATTCTGAATATTTGTGATAATTAGGAATTCTTCCCCCAAAAGCAATTCCTCGTAGGTTTAGATTTTCGCATAGTTCCTTTCTGTAATCATATAGCCTTCGCCCAAGCCTAAGTCCACGAAATTCAGATTTGATAAAGACATCAATTCCGTACAGAACATCTCCATCTTTATTGTGTGTGTCAAAAGAGTAATTTCCGGTTAATTCCTTGTAAGTATGGTGATCGTCAAATTTATCATAATCAACAATAATTGATAAAGCACAGCCTGCGAGTTGCTTATTTACCTTAATTACCACTTGCCCATCTGGAAATTTAGAAATCAATGATTGGATCTGAGATTCCCCCCAATAGGAATTAGGCAAGTTTGAGTACGCCTCAATCATAGCATTTTTTAACTCCTGATAATCTTTTATGGTTAAAAACTGAAGCTCTATATTTTCAATGTTTTCTTTCATTTCATTTTAATTGTGTCTAACGGTTCGCAGCTTGGCGAAGTGGCGGTTTTTGAAGCACTTTCCTGTCCAACCGTGACTAAAAAGGGTAAAAGCCGCAACACAAGATAACCAACTTTCCCGCCATAAGCTATATGCGTTGTTGTAAGGCGTTTTTCTTTTAAAAGTCAGCGTCCGTAATAACTAAAACGTATTCGTGGCTTGCTACGGCCCTTTGGTCATCAACGCCCGAAGTCCAATTGGATAATAATTTGTAATCTTTTGTCAAAGTGTCTCCTGTGGCATTTGTAATTAATAAGTCATTTCCAAACATAGAAGTTGGTTCAAAATAATCAGTTTCCTTGCCGCGCTTGCTCCAAGCTGCAACATCTTTTTTTTCGCTCGGGTTAATCATTTTGTCGATTTGGCTTGAGGCGATAATGTTCTCACCGTCAATTGATATAATACTTGAGGATTGGTTGTCGATATAGTAATCAACGTAAGTTTCCTTTTCACATGAACTTAAGAAAATTACTGTCAGAAATAGAAATGATAATTGTTTCATATTATTTGCTTGATTATTTTGGAATTTAACGTCATTAATGGCAGTTTATTTTAATGCCTTACAGTAGTATAAACGCAACTCACCACAAAACATGCGTCTATTTTTACTATCTATGCAACTTTGAATTAGTTCATTGATATAGTTAAAAAGCATTATTCGGTGAGTGGGTACGTTTATTCTCATATCGTGTTCTCAAAAATATGCTTTTCTTACCATAAATCCAGATAACTTTTTAAAGTCTTATTGTTGATATTGATTACACGAGTGTATATCTCATTCGTCTTGCTGCTGCTATGACCAAGCGCATTTTGGATATACCTCAAGTTGCCAGAAACAGTTCTAAAAGCATATTTTTGTGATTGTATAAAACACTAGTTTATAAAACAAAAAAACCCTAAACTATTGCTAGTAAAGGGTTTAATATGTGGGCCCACCTGGAATCGAACCAGGCACCTACTGATTATGAGTCAGTTGCTCTAACCGAATGAGCTATTGATTACGAGTGTTTTACGACGTAAAAAAAAGTTTACTGTCTAAGCACTGCCAAATGAAATTACAATTTCCTAAAGTTCACACTGATTCTCTACACAAAGTATTTGTCTCATTCTATATAAATGATACACGATACAGACTTTACAATGGGAAGAGAATCAACTCAACCACAGACCCCAACTCTTATCCTATTGAACAAAGATTATCTATTGCTAAAGTCCTAGCAGCGGAGGTTTACAGCTATCTTTTAAATGGTGGACTTCTTCTTTCCTTTAGATCTCCAACAGTGTTAAGTGGTAAGCGTTCAGATCTAGAATATCTTAAACAGGCTTTGGACTCTAAACTAGCAGGTGATTACTCTGACAAGTATAAGTCTATGTTGCGATTTAGCTTTAACTGTTTAAAGCAAGAAGTAGGCTCTTCAAAACTTGACGCTACGGGGCTTAAAAATATTCTTTCAAGGTACAACTGCGGTGTTTCTCACAACACCCTTAGAAGGCATCTAAATGTGCTTATAAACGAAGCTGTCTCATTAGGAATGAAGGGCAATTCTATTCATGAGATCAAAAGCAAGAAATCCAAGGCCGTCATGCACAAACCCTTTGATGATATCGCTAAAGTTTTAGAAGACATTAAATCCTTCAATGAGAACCTACACTTGTGTTGTTTATTGACCTATGGTTGTTTACTAAGACCTCATAGAGAAGTGAGAGAATTGACATGGGGTGATTTCTCAAAGGACTTAAGCTTTATTAAATTATCAGGGTTTAGAAATAAGTCAGGAAGAAACAGGATTGTACCTGTACCTACTTTTATAAAACCCTACCTAAATCCAAGTGGTGCAGACGATAATATCTTTACCGCGGATAATTGTGGTATGAACCAATACTATTTTAGTACCCTTTGGAGTAGATACAAGAAGCAAAGTACGATTTTGAAGGAAGGACAGACCTTATATTCCCTTAGACACTCAGGTGCCATTGATATCTTTAAAAGAACGGGGTCAATTACCAAGCTGCAGAAAGCTATGGGACATTCCTCTTTAACAGTAAGTCTCACATACCTAAGAGGTCTTGAAGTAGCAGAACTAGAGGAGAGTGATATGCCTATGATTTAGCAGTAAATATTTAAAATATAATTTAAACTCTTTAATATCAAATTTAATAAATTTTAAGCTAATTTATCTCATAGTACCACATCCCAATGGGATATCGGTAAGGTGTCGGTGTAGCACCCTTTTTTTGAAGAAAATAATGTGCTCTTTTAATAAAATATGTTCCATCAGCAGGGATAGTATAATGCAAATCTTGATAGTAATTGTAACTATTAGTAGCTGCTGATTGATTTGAATAAGCATTGAAACCATCATTACCATTATTTGTTTCATTTCTTGCGGAAATAAAGCAATTCATTTTATTACCAGCAGAATCAAGTAATTGCCAGTAGCTCCTGATATGGTAAGTTAGTGGTCCACCAGTGGGACTCGTGTAAATAACTAAACGATCTCCTTCCTTTAACATTAGAGAATCTAGAATAATCGAATCAGCATAGTTCCAATAGTTAAAATCAAAATTAGATACATAAACTGCAGTCGTGCTATCTGAAAGATGAACTACAGATTCGGAGGTTGACCTTGCACTACTATTTACGTAAGATTTTATGGCAGCTAATGGTATACGTCCACCCCCATTACTTAGTTTGATGGAATCGTTAGCTATAGAAATAGTCTGAATTTCATTAGTGGTGTCAGTATCTAAATCTGCGCTTAAGTGATTATTCCAGGCTGCAGTATCAGCAGTTGTTATGCCACTCGCCACAGAGCTATTAAATATTGGGTCTGTTTCTGTATATCCGTCCAACTTGTTGTTCCAATAGGTTGTATCTGACGATGTAATACCTTTAGCTACCGAGCTATTAAATATTGGGTCTGTTTCTGTATATCCGTCCAACTTGTTGTTCCAATAGGTTGTATCTGACGATGTAATACCTTTAGCTACAGAGCTATTAAATATTGGGTCTGTTTCGGTTATGCCACCTACTAAGCTATCTGCCTTATTTGCATAGAGTGCAAACGGCACACTTATAAGCTCTGTTGTGCTGCTTATAACGTAATTTGTTCCTCCGGCTGGGTCTATATCTGTTTGTAAAAAATAAGGGCCTGCTGACCAATCTATAGCACTAAAGGTACCAGAAGTCGTATTTCCCGTACCAATGTGAAGGCTTACCAAACCATTTAAATTGGTGCTTGGGCTATGATCCTCTTGATATACGGTAGTGCCGGTAGCAGAACTTTGTAATATGCTTATCTGAATGCTAACAGCCTGGTCTTTCATTAGAGTACCATCTATATTTCTAAGCACAGCCTGATAACTCATCTTATCAGGGGACTGCGCGGATGCAGAGACACTAATAAGAAATAAAACGATTGAATATATCTTCTTCATCTTTAGTAGTTTTAGTTTTTAATTATTTTAAAGGTTTGAATCAGCTGACTATTACTTGATATTTTTAGGAAGTAAAAAGCCTTATTAACTTCTGACATGTCAAGTATATGACCGTTTAAGAATTTGGTGCTTTCTTGTACAAGTTTACCATTACTGTCAAAAAGCTCAAAATCTAGGCTCATATTTACGTTCTCAGTCTTTATGGTAAGCTGATCATTGGTAGGGTTTGGATATACACTTATTGAGCCGCCTACTATGATTTTCTCTACTCCTACTTTATATATTTCGTAGGCCTGCTGCACACCTTCCGCAGACGACCCTTCTGAGGTTTCTGTAGTTTGTATAGCTATTTCACCTACCGTATAGGATATACTTCCTTGCAAGGTCTTTATACTTTCGCCGGCTGCTCCAATATTTTGCTGCGCTTGAGACTGCACACATACAAAAGCCAGAATTATTCCTTTAAGTATTCTCATGATGCTTAATGCAATAATAATAAAATAAACAAAAATTAAGAGCCCAAGCGCGGCCCATTTTAAATCATTATTTTCTCAAGATCAATTTCAACTTGTAATCGCGCGGCACCTAACTTCCAAGTATGCTGTTTCTTCAACACTGTTACAAGAAAGGATGCTTAAAGCTAGTAATAGGTACATTATCTGTCTCATTGGGTTAATTTGTTCTAACAAACACAGGTAATTCATAATCTGGTCTTCCAAAAATGCACGAAACTCAAATTTTACAGATTATCATGCTATTGACAAAGGGTATTCCTTCCTACCAATCATAGCTATATAAATATATATAGACATATACGTTATAAAGACAAAGCCACTTTAATGGTTTAGGTGTATATGGCTATCCACTTACACATTAACAAACATATTTTTAGTAGCACCGTAACTTTTGAGCTAATTTTGATGACAACCGTACGCCATTGTTTACAAATAATGTTTCTACCCCCCCTTTACCTCTGTTTTTCTATCTATAGATCATTCTTTTGGTTTTGTAAAAATGTTGGCTATTTTGTAAAGTTGTGAAATCACATTCTTTAAGAACAAGTGCCCCAAATTAAGGAATAATATAATTTAAACTTTTTGAATAGCCATCTTTACAGAATATTTGTGATGGTGTAATTTGCTTAACACCCATTTCAAGGACCTTTGTGTCAATTACAGAACCGTTCAAAATTGCTTTAATAGTTACAGTTTTACATTCCAAACTCGTTGTATTACTTATATTTAATGAAACACCAACATTTTGTCCCTTGGTCACAGCGTATTCTGGCGTTATTTCTCCAGAATAACCCTCCACGTCAGTGGTAATAGCAAAACCAGCAGCAAAACCTATTACTTGAAATAAATCCGTATTTTTAAGTGGGGGGGAAATAGAAATATCAAATTTTATTCTACCACCGCCGCCAACAGTTGAAGGTGTCTCATTGTCGCAGGAATTAAATAAGAATAAGGAGGTGAGTAATAATAGATTAAATAATAGTTTCATCTAAATAACAAAGCTAGTTAAAAAATTCTATCAGACAAACAATAATTCTACATGTAGATTAAATTTGGTGCATGCATTGTAACCTTATAAGTAGTATTGAGCTTCTATCGGATGACAAAAGTGTACGATTTGGTATAGACAATGCACTGGATCATTTGTGGTTGCTGAGTCAGTTCAAGCATCTGGAAATTACGGATAAAAAGATATTGTATCAGGATACTCCAAGTTACAGAGCAAGAAAAGGAACGGGATACAAGAGTCATTGGTTAAAACGCAAGTGCAGCAACACTTCTGAGCTGTTAGACTATTTACATCCAAAATGGTATACGTTTCAATATTTCGAGGTGATGTTTAACAATAATTGGAGGGTAAAGATTGTAAGCAACATATTCTTAACGGTAAACACTAATAGCATAGAGGAAAGAAACCACGTTATTGAAAAGTTTATGATCGTTGCAGGTTTACCAGTTCTAGATGTGTCTGTATTAAAGATTAATTGTACCTATCTCTTGAGCTATACGTCTGCTCCAGATGATCATGGTTGGGGTATAAACCCTGATGAGTTCTGGGATCCTGAAAGACGTGCTAATTGGATAAAGGAAATAACCAAGGAGCAGGACAACGAAACAACTGAAATTGAAGGTGAGCCGTTTTAAAAAGTAGAGGAGCTTTTACACTCCCCTACATTACTCACGCTAAACTTAGCATATTGCTAATTTGCATGGCTTTGGGAATAAACCTATCTATATAACTGCTCTTATTAGCTTCAGTCATAAGATTGTAGACGTTCCATAAAGAGATAGAACCATCGTGATTGGCAGAGAAATTAGGATTGGTAAAATAACCCTTGGTTACCTGACCCATTTGCTGGTCTCCTAGCCAATCTTTTTGAGAGAATACAGGATTATAGTAGTGTAATCGTACTTTACCAATATACTGCTCAAACTCCTGCTGACTCAGAGTTACGTCATTCAGCTTTCGGAGAGATTTCAATGCTATCTCATGTTCAAACGCACCAAACAATTCCTTTACAGCGTTTTGTATTTCATCTACACTGAATACTTCTAAAGACATCACACCCATGTCTGAACTCACACACATATTACTGCACACGTGCACTTGATAACCTAAGAAGATCTTAAAATGCTGCCTGCTGTGTTTACCGTGTAAGTTGTCGTTTGTGAAGGACTTGACTCCACCAAATACTAAATCCATAGGCTCCCCATTGATAGTCGCGGTGAATCCTGGTATCTTAGTTAGAAAAATCAGTCTTTCATAGTAGAGTGTTTTCTCGTGCTCTAATAATTCACTAGGTTTCTTCTCTCTAGCTTCAGGGATTCGTCCGTGTATAGGGTGTGAAACCTTTACCTCTGGGAAGTCTATGTTCTTGTCAGGAAACAACTCAAACAAGGCTTTATAACTAAAAGCCATAAACTCAAAGTGAGATATGGCTAT
>Ga0102901_1000420_pt1 | contig 15674 bp, 10 predicted proteins | sample Colrivmet1555A02_FD_78456 | JGI IMG/M metagenome (GOLD analysis project Ga0102901, IMG submission 78456) | Estuarine microbial communities from the Columbia River estuary - metaG 1555A-02 | ecosystem: Environmental > Aquatic > Marine > Intertidal zone > Estuary | place: USA: Columbia River... | reverse complement strand
TATGTTCATGATAATTTTTTTAAACCTATTTTTCATTTTGATTGGGATAACATGATTTCAGCATCTTCTATTCGTAATTATATGTTATCCGATCCTTTATTAGATTACTTAGCTTACTATAATATAAAATCTTCAGATGATAATTTGGATATTAATAATGATTATGAATCAACTGATACATTTACTAAGTATATTTTAAATGCTGGAATAGAATTTGAAAATCTATTAATTAACTATCTTAAACAAAAACATTATATAATTAAAGTTGCAGAAAGTATTCATAGTCGAAATAAAGATAAAGTTCAAGAAACAATTGATTTAATGAAAAAGGGTATTCCTATTATTTATCAAGGAGTTTTACATAATTATAATAATGGAACTTTTGGTCTACCTGATTTATTAGTCAGATCTGATTATATCAATATTTTATTTGGAAATGATATTATTTCCGATGATGAAGCCAATATATCATCACCTAAATTAAATATAAATTATCATTATAAAGTTATTGATATTAAACATTCTACAATTCATTTAAAAGCTGATGGTAAACATATATTAAATACAGAAAGTAGCCCAGCCTATAAAGGACAAATTTATATTTATGTTATTGCTTTAAATGATATTTTAGGAATTAATATTAATAAAGGTTTTATATGGGGAAAAAAATATAAATATGAAAGCAAAGGTATTAAATATGAAATTAATGATTTTTTAACTAAACCAGGAATAATTGATTTTGATTCAGTAGATTCAAATTATGTTGAAATTACAAATAAAGCAATTAAATGGGTTAGAGCCGTACGTAATGAAAGTTCTACATGGACATTACTACCAATACCATGTAGAGCTGAATTATTTCCTAATATGAAAAATGAACGTGAAACTAAATATAAATTTATTAAAAATGAATTAAGTAATAAAATTTATGAAATTACTAATATTTGGAATTGTGGTATTAAAAAACGTCATTATGCACATCAAAATTATATATATGGATGGAATGATATTAATTGTAATGCCAAAAATTTAAATTTTAATGAAAAGGATAAAAAATATAATATTATCAATGGAATATTAGATATCAATAAACAAGAAAAAGATATAATTAGACCTAAAAAAATTATATATGATAGAGATAATTGGATTAAACCACCTAATGATACTATAGAATTCTATTTAGATTTTGAAACTTTAAATTCAAATTTTGGATCAATCGTTCATGATACTAATATTATTCATGATACTAATATTATATATGATACAAATCAATATATATTTATGATTGGTATTGGTTATTTTAAAAATAATAATTGGATATTTAAAACATTTTTATTACAAAATAAAACAGCTGAAAATGAAATTAAAATGTTTCAACAATTTAATACATATATTACTAAAATTTTAAAAACTTATAAAAAAAAGAAAGCCAGATTTTATCATTGGGGTAATGCAGAAGTATCTTTATATAATAATTTTAAAGATAGACATCGACTCTCAAAGGGAAGAGTTGATATTACCAACACTAGTTATCAACATAAACATATTAAATTTAATAATGATCAATATGATTTTTATGATTTACATAAAATATTTATATCCGAACCAATTTTTATTAAAGGAGTATTAAATTATTCATTAAAAAATATAGCCAAAGCATTATATAATTATAAAATTATATCATCTTGTTGGAATTTAAATAGTCCTTGTTCTAATGGATTAAGTGCTATGATTTTAGCTAATAAAATATATAATCAACAAAAAATGTTACAAATTGATACTATTTCAAAATCTCCGGCTGTATTATATAAAATGCTTTTCAATGAACCAATTATGAAAGATATTATTTATTATAATGAAATAGACTGTAAGGTATTATATGAAATTCATACATATATTAAAAAATGTTGATTCATTAAACAAAAAAATTATGTCTAATACCTATTCTAGTTTATTCTTAATGCTTTTGAATCTGATTTATTATAAGTTAATAATTTTAATTCATTAATTTTTTCTATTCGATATTTATCATTATTTAAATCTTCTATAAACTTTGGAAAACGATAATTTACTATTTTATCTAAAACTGTATTATTTTGAATTTTAGTTTGCAGTATATCACTTTCATTAATATAATTCTCTATATTTATTAAATGTTTATCAAATAAATCACCTAAAATATCATCCTTCGGTTTTGCCTCAAATTTTTCACCATTAAAAACATAACCTATATTATTTTGTAAATTTGTTATTATTATATTCTTTAATTCTGGTCGTTTATCATTAAAATGAGTTAACTCTATTGATTTTTTTATCCCTAATCTACATTCAAATAAAATTTTTAGCATTTCATTATCTGTTAATATTTCTGATAATTTTTCATCACCAAACTTAACATAGGTAATATTTATATTATTATTATTTATTGTATTATTTGTTATATTATTTATTAATTGATTGTTTATCTTTTGAAAAGTTTTTGGATGCATCTTATTAAATTTTAACAAATTATTTAATTGCTCTTTTAATAATTTATTTTCTTCAATTAATGTTATTTGATTAAGTTTATTTTTACAATATTTATTTTGATGCACGTGCATATTATCAATCCTAGTGAATAATTTATTACAATACTGACATGTTAATTTATTTGTTAAATTTGATTTTAAATTTATTAAATATTTATCAAGTTTTGGCAGGGATTTCTCAGGTACATACATATGAAATTTATTATTGTGATTCCATAGACTACTATTACTTGCATAATTCTTTTTACATATTTTACATCTAAATTTTTTTGAAATATCACTTAAAATATCACTTTTATCACTCATTATTACTATAATATATAATACCCTTAAATTATTTTTAAAAAAGTGCATATAATGACAACTTTTTTAAAAATAATGTTATTGAAATTATTTTAAGATTTTAGCTTATTTAATAATAATAATATATTCTTCAGTAGAGATTACAAACTCATCAATATATGAGTTTGTAATAGTATTATTTAATTTATCAATAATTTATCTATTAATTTTTTTTTAGTAATATTCTCATAAGTTAATTTTAAAGTATCTAAAACTAAACCAATAAATTTATATTACATTTTTTATATATTCAAGATACACCTAAAATGCTCTATATAATAATTTAAAATATCATGAACAACAGCTTCTAATATTATTTTTATTTAATGTAGGATGACCATAAATAATATTTATATCTTTAACACCGGTTGTTTCTAAGGTCAATTTTCTATTTTTACCATCTTTCTCCTACTTTATAAACATTTTATAAACCTGTAGAGAAAATACAAATAAATTCTTTTTTTTAACCTCTTCATATTTTAAATTAGGATTAGTATTAAAATTATTTTTAATAAATTCTAATTCTTTATTATAATCTTCTAGTTGCTTATTTTTAATATTTAATTGGTATATATTTTGATAATATTAGCCTAAATTTTGTATTCTTGTTCAATATATTTAAAATGATTTCTGCCATATTTATATAATAATTATAGATTTTATCACCTTTTTTAGTATCAAATTTCATACAATACTTTTTACACCTTTGCACATTTAAAACGCCAATTTAAATATACAAATTATAAATAATTTTTTAATGTTTTTGTTCTATTATAAGTTCCTTTAATTATATTCTCATTTTTCTTTTGGTATATCTTTAATAACATTATTTATATTTGTTTTTAACTCTTTGTATGTTAAACCATCTAATTTTTGTAATCTGAATTTTATCATATTAAAGTAATTTTCTATACTATTTGTAAAATGTTGATAAGGAACTGAATATAATAATGTATTATGCTTATTTAGTAATTTTTTTATTTTTTCATTTCTATGACTACTTGCATTATCTAAAATTATTAATTTATTTTGTATTTTTTTGTAATATATTTTTCTAAAAATTCATATAATCTATCAATTTCACCTTTTTCATATAAATTCCAACCTAATACTCCATTATAAGAAATAGCAAATATACCTGTGTATTTTTTGAATACTTGTGATTGAATTTTTATTACACATCTTTTTCCTAATTCACTATAACATTGCTGTCTTTTTTGAAGACCACAGATGTTTCGTCAATACATATAAATTGATTAAGTTTATTTTTACAATATTTATTTTGATGTACATACATATTATCAATTCTAGTGAATAATTTATTACAATACCACATGTTAATTTATTTGTTAAATTTATTAAACATTTCTCAGGTTTTGTCAGGGATTTCTCAGGTTTTGTCAGGGATTTCTCAGGTTTTGTCAGGGATTTCTCAGGTACATAAATATAAAATTTGATGATGTGATACCATATAGTGAATTACATACATAATCCACTATATGTATTTTACATCTAATTTTTTTGAAATATCACTTTAAACATCACTTTTATCACTAATTATTACTGTAATAATTCATACTCTTAACTAATTTTTAAAAGTGAAAAATGATCATCACTTTTTTGGAGAGAGAGAGAGAGAGAGAAACTTCTGGATAATAATTTTAAATCTATAATTTTACATTTATATATAGTATTAGATGAAATTAACGAGGAATAAAAAACTTTACTTTTTTGCTCGCATAAATTACCACATTTATAGTATATGTAAAATTAAATTTTATTTTTTTATAAATAATATATTAATTATATTTATATTAAATAATATAATTAATATATTATTTAATAATGAATTTTAATAGGTTCTAATCAAGAATATTTTATTGTAAATTTGATTATATATAAATGGTATTGAAGGTATTTACTGTTTGTCATTAACACTATATAGAGAATCTTTGTTAGAAGTTTAATATTTTAAATAAGTTAATTATAATTAATATTAGCAAAAAAAATTAATTTTTTGTCGAGATTTTATTATATCATTTATTTTTCCTGAACTTTCTGTTCCTTTTGTTTCTTCTGAATTTGTTGATCCTTCTGAACTATCGGACTCTTCAGAACTATTAGACCCTTCTGAACTATCGAACTCTTCTGAACTATAGGATCCTTCTGAACTATAGGATCCTTCTGAACTATCTGATTCTTCTGAACTATCTGATTCTTCTGAACTATTTAAACTATCTGAATTTGAACTTTTAGATTTATTCAGAATTTTAAATTCATAAAATTTATTGATATGATAACATAGGTTACAATTACTAGCATCAATTTGTTTACAAATATTGCAACTATATTTATTTAAATTTTTACTCATTATAATAATTATAAATACATACCCTTAAATAATTTTACTAATTATTATTTAAAAAACATTATATATAGATTTATTGGATTGAAATATTAAATTTTTACAAGAAATAAAAGAAAGTGAGTATATAATTTATTATAATACTAATAAAAATAAATCAGGCATTTGAATAATATTAAAAAGAATAAGATAATAAAAGAACATTTCAAATATTCATTTTTTTTCTTTAGTTGATGTAATTAAGGAAAAAAAATGAATAGATTAATTAATTATTTAATATTTATTGTATTCATAAGTTTTTCTGGAATATCTATTAATTTTATCTGTAAACATTTATTAATATATCTTTCATGCTTACATATAAAAATTTTTTTTAAAAATTTATATCGAATATATTGTTTCATATAATTATTAATATTATTTTTAGTTATCTGAATTTGTTTATTAATATTTTTTAATATTTTTTTTTTGGTTTTATATTTAATAAGATCAATATAAATTTGATAAGATGAATAAGATAAAAATTTAGTAGGATCTTGCTTTTTAACATAATCAAATATATAGTCGAATTCATCTACTGATTTTAATTTTAAAAAACTATAAATTTCCTGTAAATTAGGGGCAACCTCATATTTATAAAACCAATTATATGTTTTTAGATTATTTGTTATATATAAATCAAATATAAATTTACATCCTTCTAAATAATTTATTATTTGTGCTTCTGAAGAACTTATTATTTCAGATTTATTTTTTTGAGATATTAATAATTCTAATTTATTGTGTTTATTAATAAAAATACCTTTATTTAAATAGTATAATTTATCAAATAATTGTAATTTAGGTTTATAAAATGCATATAAATAAAATTTATTTAATTTTCCTAAATTTATTTTTTCATTTTGTAAAAATTTTTCATTAAAAGTTTTTGTTTGTTGATTAGATTTATATAAATTTAAATTATATATAAATTCTATAAAATTAAGATAATTAAGTTTATAAATATTACAGGTAGCTAATTTTAGTTTTTCAGCATTATTAAATCCTTTAGTAATAATATTTTTGGAATTATTAGGCATATCAATAATTTGAACATTAGTATTTTTATAAATACGTAAAATATCATTTAATGAATTTATAGTTAAATCAGGATTAATAGGAATAAAATCATCTCCTAATAATAATAAAATATAAGCAATATCTAATTGAGCTTGTTTTGTATTTAAGTTAAATTCTTCAAGTATTTTATCAATAAAAATATAGGCAAAAGTATAATAAAAAGGGGATTTATTTATATTAAAATCATAACTCCTAATATCAAATTCATATATTATATTAGTACTAATTCTAAGAATATCTATTTTTATATTTTTTACATAATTTATAATACTTAATAAAATTAAATCTGCATCAGGAGATACTAATAATATATTAGATATTTTTAGTTGTTCTAATACAAGCATTAATTGATGTTCTGCTTCACCATAATTTGTTAATTCATTAATATTAAATTTTCCTTTTTGTGAATCATATATTTCTTCTAACAATTGTTTTAATTTTATAACAATTGGTTTATTAATGCCGATTGATGGCGGCATATCATTTAATAATTTGATATCAATATCTAATTCTAATGCTGTAGCTGTGTGCTTTAAATCTTTTTTAATGTAATATATTATCTCTGGATATATTCTTCTTACCATTTGTTCTTTAATTTTTGCTTTTGAAGGTATACCATCAAAAAATATATATGTTCGAGTATATGTATCATTATATTTTATATGGTGGTCAGATATTTTTTTAACTAAATTTATAACATTTTCGCATAATATTTCTATAATAATATTTTCATTATTATAATTAACAGCTAAAGCTAAATCATAAATACTTTTATTATAGGTATAAATACCATGAATAATTTTTTTATAATTTTTATTGAAAATTTTTTTAAAATAGTTTTCATTTTTGGTGATAAAATAAACTATAACATCTTTGTATGTTGAAGGATAATCATTACTATGTAATTTAGATATATCTGTATTTAATAAGTATTTTATATAAAATAATAAGCGTATAACATAATTGATGTCATTACTTAATAAATTATAAGTTGAATAAATAAGAGCTTGAAAATCAAAAAATAGATAATCCCACTTTTTATCTATAAAATTAGTATGTTTTTCTATGATAGCTTGTTTACAAGTTTGTTTTATTTTTTTATAAAATTGTGGAATACCCATATAAATCTGTTATAAAATAATTTTATTTTATAATAGTTTTATAATTGAATTATTATTGGCGCATCATATTTAAATTGAATTTCTAAATTATGTTTTTTTCTTTTAATTAATTCATTATAACCAATAATATTACAAAATTTTATTGTTAAATATTTTATATTATATAATTTACTAACATCAATTTGTTTATTTAAATTTATTAAATGTAAAGTATGAATATTTTCCAATGCATTAAAATTTTCTATATTATGACATGACTTAATTTTAAGGTATTTTATATTTTTTAATGGTGAAATATCTGTTATTTTTAAACAATGTGATAAATTTACTGAATGTGCATTTTTTAATGGTGTTAAATCAGTTATATTATGACAATAAGCTAAATTTATATTTTCAATATTTATTAATGGCGATAAGTCATCAACATATGTACATCCTGTTAAATCTAAATTTTTAATATATTTACATGTACTTAAACTATTTATATTTGAATATTTGATAGATAAACTATGAATTCGAAGTGCATATTTTTCAATATCTATATCATCATCTTGAATAGTTTCTTCTGCAGTAATTAAATAATTATCCATATTTAATTCTAATTGAGTTATAGGATTAAATATTTTAGAATCAATTAAATTTCGAAAATTAGAAGAATTATAATATAATTCTGAATATTTTTTATTTAATTTAATAAAACGCGTAAATTTATAAACAATTTTAAATAAATTGGTAGTAGCCATAACTATATCCCATTCTGAATTGGAAAGAAAAGTTTTAATATTAGAATAACAAATATTATCTAATGTAATAAATAGCATTAATATTAAAAAGATTTAATAATTTATATATATTTCATATATAAAATTTTATGTATTAAAATAATTTTTTTGATCTAATTCAATTATTTGATCAAAAGCTGTCAATATGGGTTTAATGTATACATATTCTATTTTATCGTATATAATTAACATATAAGTATCAACCGCATATATTGGTGTATTTAATCTATGATTAAAATAAGGTATTCTTTTTTTTGGAATTATTAATTCAGATTTAATATAAGGTTTTAATAATGCATAAATTTCATAATCATTATGATTTGCTATAGAATTTAAATTATAATTTTTTATTACTTTTTCAAAAGTATGACTTTTATTTTTTGTTACTGAATCCCAAATTGGAATAGTGATAACAAAAGCAATATTAATATTAGTTTGTAGTATATTTATAATTTTTTTTGCCGTATTACTCATAATAGTATTATCATATGGTGGATTACACCAATAAATTCCTTGTTTTAATTCTATATTAAAAAAGTTACCTTTAGAGCCAAAATAACGTTCTATATCATAAAATAAGGAACAATAATTATTGCTTAAAACATTTATAGCTGAACCATATAATTCAAAATCTATATAAGGTTTAAAAATATCTTTAATTTTTTTATCTATAGCTAATTGCTGGTTTCCAGAATCAATATAAAAATAGCGAAAAATTAAACAAAAAATATAATTATCAATATTATGTTTTAAAGTTTTAATTTTACTGTGTATAATAAATTTATCATATAATCGTCTATATAAATTGATATTTATACTTATTTCAAACATTATAGTTTGATGTTTGTATAATTCAATTAAATATGATAAATTTTTGTTATTTTTAATATCAAATATTTTATCTATAATACTACTATAGACAATTTTAAATATCACGTCATTATCTTTTTGAGTTACACATAAATATGTTTCTGGTAAATAAATATATTTTTCAGTTGCTAAGGTATAAAAAGTAGAATGGCTTTTATATAAAAAGCTAATAACTTTTTGTTTTAATTTTTTTATAATATTATTTGATAGATCTATATTAGTATTTAATATATAATTAAAATCTTTCAAAAAATCATCAAAATAATATTTATTATCAGTTACATATGGTATTACATCATCGAGTAAATTTTTATTATAATATTGCATCCAACACCATTTTTGTACCAAATCATTTAATTTATTATATTTGAATATTTTATTTAATACATTGGCTTTAATTATAGTTTTAAATTTAGAAATTTCTATAGTAAACAATTTTATTAAGTTATTTATAATTCTAGATCTTAATATTTCAATCATTAAATTATTATTATTAGAATGGCAATTTTGAACTTTTGAATTTAATTTTATTTTTTTATTAATATCTTTCAATTCAGGAAGATGCATATTATAACTATATTTTAATACTTTGGATGTAATATTATTAGATACATTTTTTCTAATTAAATAATTTTCATTTTTGTCTATTGTATTAATAGATCTCATATTTTCTAAATTCATATAAAAATATAGATAAATAATAATTTATCTATATTTTTATATGAAAAGAATATTTATTGTAATTAAACACATAATATATTAAATTATAATAATATGGGATTAGACAGATTTGCTACTTTTATTGCAAAAGGGATTAATAATGACGGTATTGAAGAATTACATGTTACAAGTAATATTAGAAAAATAGTAGCTGGTCATATACTTTTTGATATTAATTTTTTAATATATCAAGAAATATTTCAAATTGAAAATGAAATTAATGATATAATTAAAATATTATTATGTATTCCTGCTGCAATTGATAATTTAGATATAATTGAAGAATTAATTAATCAAATATTAAAAGATGATCATTGGAATTTTTTATTACAAAAAGAAAATTTAATATTTAATGGTAATAATGTTGATGATATCATAAAAAATTTTTTATCATTAATTACACAAACACATATCCAAACTAATCAAATTTTGTCCGTTGAAATGAAACAAATTTTAAATTCTATAAAAGACTTTAAAGATGTTACACTTTTAGAAATTATTATATATAAAAAAATCATTACAAGTATTAATCATTATATTAAACATTTACATAATTTTGATTATATTATATCATTATGTTTATTTTTTGATGGTATTCCTTCGTTATCTAAAATAATAGAACAACGACGTCGAAGAATAAAAAATTATTTAGAATCCAATAAAAAAAAAAAATTATTGAAAACCTATATAGATAATTTAGAATTAAATAATAGAAATTTATTACAATATTTAATTAATAGAAATATAATTAATGACGATACATTGGATTTAACATTATTTAAATGTTTATATTTTGATTATTATAAATGGATAAAATTTAAATTTATAATAGATAAATCAATCGGTCCTTCATCAACTTTTATTATAAATTTTCAAAAATTTATAAAAATTATAATATCTAATTTATATCCTAAAATTAAATTAATTATTAGTGAAGTTAATGAAAATGGCGAAGCTGATTTAAAAATATTTAAATATATTGCTATACATAAAATTTCAGGAGATTATTGTATCCATACAACGGATTCTGATTTAATTCATCAAATTTTAGTACAACAAATTTATTATAAAATTAAAAATATTGATATTAACCTATCCGTAATTAAATATTTAAAAAATACAAATATGATAGAATATGTTCAAATATTAGATGCTAATCTAATTATTAAAAATATATTACATACATATAATAATATTAATAATATTAAAACAAATAATTATCAAATTATATGGGATATATGTCTAATTTGTTATTTATTTGGTAATGATCATTTACCTTCTTCGTTAGAAATAGGTCCTGAACTAGGATTAGAATTTTTTTTAAAATCACATTTTTTGGCTTTATCTCAAAACACTATAGTAACATATATAGATACACTTAATATTAATCTATCAAATTTTAATTTATTATTAATCCAAATACAAAAAACTTATATAAATAATATTACTAAAATAATTTTACAAAGATTTTTTAAATTAAATGGCCAACTTATTAATTTATTTACATATGAATTTAAATTTAATTTTTCACAAATATTAGCTTTTTTAGAAAAATTTATAATTTATAAAGGTTTACAATTATCAGATAATCATTTTTTAACTTTATCTGAAGATGATTTACGTAAAAAACTTTTAAAAAATCATTCTAATGTAATGATATATAATACATATCAAATATTTAATTTAAGTAAGCAAAATGAAATTTTACTTAAAATATATGAAAATAGTATAGAAGAAAATATTAGTTATTTTGCAGAAGAATATATGGGTTTAATTTTATATGAGAAAGCGAATAATATTACGTTAGATTCATATCAAGATATTTATAATTATATTTTAGATAAAACGACCTATGAATTAAATAATCAATATCCGCAATTTTATGATCATTTAAATTTTGCTCAACATATTAAGCAGTTAGAAACATTAGATAAATTAGATTATAATGAAAATAAAATTAATGCTTATTTAAAAAAATTTTTTCATTTAATTTATACGCAATTTAGTTGTATGGAAGATTATCATACAGATAATATAACATTTTATAAATATTACGAGGTACCTACGATTAATAATATAATAATATATTTATCAAAATTAGATTCAACTCAAATAATTAAAAAATGGTTATTTGAAATAGAAAAAGAAAATATACAAGAAGAAGCTTATTTTAATACAACAAATCATCAACTATTAATTTCACCTTTTATTTCATCAAAAGTTAAAGAATTTGGTGATAATGATTTAGAATATTTAATTCAAATTAATAAATTTAACTATAAACATATTAATATTAATTTTTAAATTTTTAAATTTTTATTAATTTAAAAATATTTAAAAAAAATATAGATAAAATCTATACCATATTATATATGGTAAGAACAAATAATTCAATATATGTAGGAGGCGCACCAAGCGCTACTGGTTCACAAGCATCTCCTGTAGTTAATGAAAATCATATTATGGACAGTGTAGATACAATGAATAGAATTTTAAGTAAGATTTATGGCATTACATTAACCGAGAGTGAAAGACAAATACTAAGGACCGCGAAAAAATTAATATCCGACACATCATCGATACAAATTACTCCGGATGTTAGGAAGCTCGCTGATGACATCCTTACCGACCTTAAGAAGGGTAAGGTAATTAAAAATCCTAATATAAATTCTAATTCGCTAGAGCAGTTAATCACTACAGATGAGAAATTAAAGACATTACTACAGGGTCATAATTTTACTGATTTTTTAGATACAATGGCAAAATTACAATTAGGGGCTTTGGTACGACCCGTACAACAACCCCAAGACCCCATATCTGATAAAGTATCAGATGCTATAACAAATAAATTAAAAATATTAAATGAGTTATTGGCTTATCCTTCAGAAACTAGTACTAGTGTAGTGTATCCTCCGACAGATACAATATCTAGTCAAACTAAATATTTAAAATCAGATGACTATTATAAACTTAAATATAATAAATATAAATCTAAATATCTAAATAATTAAAATATATATGATATTACTAATAAAAATATATATGATATTACTAATAAAAATACATAATCATTTTACAGATTGAATATATAATATCTCTTAAATATATAGGATAGTCCTAATTATAAATATTTTGAGCGCAATTTAAATAACGAATATATTAAAAGTATATTAAGAAATTCAAAAAAAAATGATTTGTCTAAAAGAATAAAATTTGAAGATGATTTTAAACCTTATACAAAATAGTTAATATCTATAATATTAGTATTAGTGTCATTATATTATTTAGATTATTTAGATTATTTAGATAGAAAACTATTTAATCCTTTGCTTTTAAAGAAATTTATAAATTGTTTTTATACAACATAACAGTTTTTAAATAATTATCTAGCTATTCAATCAGAAACATCTCAAACTATATTAAATCAAAATATTGATATTATATTCTCTAACCTAATAGCGTATTTACATAAAAATAATTTCTATTTTAGATAGATAGTTAAAAAAAGATCTAAAATTTCGAGATTATACTTCCTATTTATTTAATCCAAATAAGGGCTTTATAATATAAGAGAGTTAGTAAATCAATTAAATTTGATGATTAGATATTATAACCGTAAATTTGATATTAATGAAAGATTTAGGCCTTTTCCTATTTTCTAAACCTCGTAGACGATTAAACAGAAAGTCATTGTAGATAACTATTCCCTGACACGAAAGATACCCATGATGAATAAGAACATATGACAACTCTAATTTATATAAATCTGTAGATGATCAATTATCAGATAGACTTGATATCTAGTTCTAGATCATATAGGATTGATCAACTATCAGAGAGACCTGATTCTTTACCTAGTTCTAGATCACGTAGGGGTGATTATATACCTAATACTTTCAATTTAGATAGATTAATAGATTATATAATAAATCTATTTTATTCAGACTCATCTAGACCATCATCAATTGCTGAAACATTAGGTGAAATTAGAAGGAGATCAGATTTATCTAGAAGTCGAGCTCCATAGTTACAGCGAAATAGTAGAATAATTGATGATTAAATCAGTGGATACAATCAGAAGACATCCTGAAATAAAGGCCATGAATGAACACTTGTAAAATTCCAATTAGCAGTCTTAGCAGGAGCCGAATCAACTAGTCAAATCTCACCTAATACATTACAACAATTATATGAAAATTAAATCTTCTTTCATAATTATGGATTAACATATTTTATAAAAGTTTTAACGGTATTATAAAATATATTTAAATATATATAAATATATTTTGTCATAATATTATAATCTATACTATTATAATAGTATAGTATTATGTCAGGAAATGATGAATCATATATTGAGGTACATGGATTATATGTACCTAAAAATAATCAACTCACAATAACACATAATGATTATTTAACAAAAAAATCAGAAGATGCTTCATATTATGATACTACCATGGATTCAATTTTACAGAATTTATTCCCAACTAATAATAATATAAAAACTGATATTAAAAATAAATTGATAGCCTATAAAAGCCAGTTAGATTATACACTTAGTCAAGATCAAGAGTATATTAGCTCAATATTATCCGAAATATCTAGTATAAATAAAAAATTATGGTATGTACATGCACTAGATTTAAATAATACTTTTACGGAAATATTGAAAAATATAGAAACAATTCAAGGCTATATTCTATTAAAAGCTATTAGTAAAGTACTTAAAAAAAATTCTGACCCTTCTACTATATCTTCTGATATAAAAGATGTATTAATTACCACAGTACAAAATAAAATTGATTCAGTAACTAAAATTTTAAACGTAGATTAATAATAAGAAGGTTAATAAATCATAAATTAAAAAAAATATATTTTAATATACAAATTGACGGCAAAAACTTACTTTTTGTCATTAACATAAAGCATGACTTGATGTTGACATGAGCATAGCTCGTCATTAACAACCCATAGGGTTGTTGCCTTAGGTATATAGTTCATTTTAGGATATACATCTTAAAGAATATAGACTTTTAATAAATTATAATAAAAATTTAAATTTAATAAATTATATTTAAATTTAAATTTTTATTATAATTTATTATATATACTAATTATAATAATATAATGGCAGAAATTATTCCAGAAGATATATCTAATAACGTTAATTTTAAGACTATAAATGAAAATTTGAATAAAGAATTAGTTAGTTATTATAATAATAATAATAATTTAGAAATTTTAATAAAGGTTATCAATGAGTTTCGAAACAACATTAAAGATTATCTATCAGATAATTATCTTGGAAATAATTTACAGAATATAGATATAATCCATATATTAGAATTATTTAAATTATTATTTACAACTGAAAATACATTTAAAAACAATATGATAAATATATGTTTATATTTAAAATCCGAAACTATTCAAGAATTAAATTTTAAAATTATAGAAGTAATTGAAGCAGATACGCAAATTCAAGAATTAGTAAATAGATACCCTAACAAACCTGAAATTACTGCATTACAAAAGGGCTTCGTTGACTTGCAAAGTGCAGTTATCAAAACAATCATAAATTTTAGAAAAAAAAAATTAATTCATGATGAAACATTATCGGGACTTCAAATTAGAACTAATTTATTAAACGCAATGCTAAGTAAAATGCCGGTAGCCACTTTAAAAATAGATGAAGGAACACCTCCACCTCCAACTGCAGAAACATCTCCAACTACAGGAACACCTCCACCTCCACCTCCAACTGCAGAAACATCTCCAACTACAGGAACACCTCCACCTCCACCTCCAACTGCAGAAACATCTC
>Ga0102901_1000414_pt1 | contig 15733 bp, 15 predicted proteins | sample Colrivmet1555A02_FD_78456 | JGI IMG/M metagenome (GOLD analysis project Ga0102901, IMG submission 78456) | Estuarine microbial communities from the Columbia River estuary - metaG 1555A-02 | ecosystem: Environmental > Aquatic > Marine > Intertidal zone > Estuary | place: USA: Columbia River... | reverse complement strand
TGCGAATACAACCCCCGAGGGTATTTTTAGCCCTCCAAAAAACACTGATATCTTTAAGAAAACTCAAGCCAGGAGTACTGGCCATTTTATATATAGTTTCTTTAGCAGCCCAAATATGTGTGAGGTTTAAAATGTCTTTTGATTTATGGGCATTAAATGGAGTGAATTTATGGGCAATTCTCAAAATTTTCTCTCTTTGCAGCTCAACATCTATACCAACTGGTATATTTTTGTGAACTACCAGTGCCGTTTGTGTAAAAGAGTGTGAAATAGACACATAAGAACCGTCTTTTAAATGTGGTTTTCCTATTGCGTCATAAAAAAGATCCTGATCTGTGTAACCTGCAAGCGCCATCAGATGCCTAATACTTAAATAAGCCCTTCTGTGCAATTCAGACTTCATCTGCGCTAACCTTTTTACACTGTATGGTGCAAGAGAAATTCCCTGGGACAGAAAAAGCTCAGGCTCAGTTACATCCCAAAGGTAAACGGAACCATTATGGCCAATAGGAATTGTCTTTTGCAGCGGCATTTAATTCTGAGCTATGTTGTATCTTTGCGACTTAATAATACTACGAAAGTAAAAATAAAAAAAGACTATGAGTGCAAATCCCCTACCCTATGTACCTTTTAAGGTAAAAGATATTGGATTGGCCAACTGGGGCCGTAAAGAAATTACCTTAGCAGAAGCAGAAATGCCTGGACTAATGGCTTTGAGAGAAGAGTACGGACCTTCTCAACCTTTAAAAGGATCTAGAATTGCGGGTTGTTTACATATGACCATACAAACAGCCGTGCTTATTGAAACATTGGTAGCCTTAGGGGCAGAAGTCACTTGGAGTTCTTGTAATATATTCTCTACCCAAGACCATGCTGCAGCAGCTATTGCCGCTGCTGGAATTGCGGTTTACGCCTGGAAAGGAATGAACGAACAAGAGTTCGATTGGTGTATTGAACAAACCCTTTTCTTTGGTGAAGAGCGCAGCCCGCTCAATATGATCTTAGACGACGGTGGTGATTTAACCAATATGGTCTTAGACCAATTCCCTGCCCTAGCAGAAGCTATAAAGGGACTCTCAGAAGAAACCACCACAGGGGTGCACAGATTATACGAAAGAGTTAAAAAGGGAACTTTGCCCATGCCAGCTATTAACGTAAATGACTCTGTCACCAAATCTAAGTTCGACAACAAATACGGATGTAGAGAATCTGCAGTAGATGCCATTAGACGTGCCACAGATACCATGCTTGCTGGAAAAAGAGTCGTAGTAGCAGGATACGGAGACGTTGGAAAAGGTACAGCCGCTTCTTTTAAAGGGGCTGGTTCAATAGTTACTGTGACTGAAATTGACCCTATATGTGCGCTTCAAGCTGCTATGGATGGTTTTGAAGTGAAGAAAATGGCTTCTGTTATTGGAAATGCAGACATAGTAATCACTACTACTGGAAATAAAGACATTATTCGTGCAGAGCACTTTGAAGCTTTAAAAGACAAAGCCATTGTTTGTAATATTGGTCATTTTGACAATGAAATAGACATGGGTTGGCTCAATAAAAACCACGGAAACACAAAAGAAGAGATTAAGCCCCAAGTAGATATGTACACCATTAATGGTAAAAACGTCATTGTACTGGCAGAAGGAAGATTGGTAAACCTGGGTTGTGCCACTGGACACCCTAGTTTTGTGATGAGTAACTCATTTACCAACCAAACATTGGCACAAATAGAGCTTTGGACCAATTCTAACGCATATGAAAACAATGTGTATATGCTCCCGAAGCGCTTGGATGAAAAAGTAGCTGCATTGCACCTGTCTAGATTGGGTGTGGAGTTAGAAACACTTAATGAAGAACAAGCAGATTATATAGGTGTTACTGTTCAAGGACCTTTCAAACCCGAGTATTACAGGTACTAAATTATACGCTTAACAGCAGAAAAAAACCCGCCAATGGCGGGTTTTTTTTGTATTGATATTAATGATCAGGAAACTGATCAGAAAAGTGATTATAAAAAAATCCTATGCTGCATAAGCAACATAGGATTTATACCATAATATGAAAGGGTACATTAAGCCTCGAATGGCTCAATTGATACGAAAGACTTACCGTCTACCTTTTTTGTGAATTTCACTAATCCGTCTACTCTTGCATGTAATGTGTGGTCTTTACCAGCATATACATTTTCACCTGGATTGTGTCTTGTTCCACGTTGTCTCACGATGATGTTCCCTGCAATAGCAGCTTGGCCACCAAAAATCTTAACACCTAAACGTTTTGACTCTGATTCTCTACCGTTTTTAGAACTACCTACACCTTTTTTATGTGCCATGATCTATCTATTTTTAACTTTATTATTTAGCTTAAAGCAGCGATTAATTCTGCTTTCTTCATTGCTGAAATTCCTTCAATTCCCTTAGCTTTTGCCATGTCTTTTAACTCAGCAACAGTTTTAGAAGACAAATCTTCCTTAGTTTTTGGGGCAGCTTTTGCAGGCGCTTCTGCTTTTACAGCAGCAGGCTTAGCAGCAGCTGGCTTAGCAGCTGGCTTAGCAGCGGCTTTTGGAGCAGCTTTTTTAGCTCCAGAGGCAGTAATACCCTCTATCACAATTTCTGAAAGGTATTGTCTGTGTCCATTTTTAACACGATACCCTTTTCTTCTTTTCTTTTTGAAAACAATCACCTTGTCTCCTTTAAGATGTTTAATTACTTTGGCCTCTACTGCGGCTCCTTCTATAGCTGGGGCGCCAATGGTAATGTTTTTTCCGTCTTCTAAAAGCATCACGTTAGAGAATTGAACCTTCTCTCCTTCTGCTTCTGGCAAACGGTTAACAAAAACCTTCTGGTCTTTTGCAACTTTAAATTGCTGCCCTGCTATCTCTACAATTGCGTACATAGCTAATGTTTAATAGTTAATTAAGGCCTAAATAAGTTTAGGCGGGTGCAAATATACGATTTATCATTTGATATGCAAATCCTTTTTTTAAAGAAAACAAGCTAAAGATCACCAACTTATTTAACTGATTATCGATAAAAATATACGGATTGTCTTAATTAGTTAGAGAGATTTGACTTTAAATACCATTTTGACCTATATTAGTGTAACATTTTTAGGTTTTAATATACCTACAATTAAATATAAATATAAAGAAGCATGAAAAAGAATCATTTAGTTGGGCTATGCCTGGGATTGCTGGCCTTTACAGTACAAGGACAAGAGGTAGCGTATGAAGAGTACGACCTTGACAATGGCCTTCACGTTATTTTACATCAAGACAATGGTGCCCCTGTAGTAACCACATCTGTCATGTATCATGTAGGTGGTAAAGACAGAAGCGAGGGCCGTACTGGCTTTGCCCATTTTTTTGAACACCTATTGTTTGAGGGAACTGAGAATATTAAAAGAGGAGAGTGGTTTGACATTGTCTCTTCCAAAGGAGGGAAAAATAATGCAAACACCTCTCAAGACAGGACCTATTATTACGAAGTGTTTCCTTCAAATAATTTAGAATTAGGGCTTTGGCTGGAGTCAGAAAGAATGCTTCATCCGGTCATTGACCAGGTGGGTGTAGACACTCAAAATGAAGTAGTCAAAGAGGAGAAACGCTTAAGGGTAGACAATTCACCTTATGGAAACTTACTCAATGTAGTGGGTGAGAACTTATTTAAAGTGCATCCTTACAAAGATCCAAATATTGGATACATGGAAGATTTAGATGCCGCTACTTTAGAAGAATTTATTGACTACAAAAACACCTATTACGGACCTAATAATGCCGTTCTTGTTGTAGCTGGAGATATAGATATAGCCAAAACAAAAACTATGATTCAGGATTATTTTGGCCCTATTCCATCTGGAAAAGAAGTCGTAAGAAACTACCCTAAAGAGGCGCCAATCACCGAAGAGATTAAGGCCCAAGCTTTTGACAACAACATTCAAATTCCAGCTGCTGTGGTGGCTTATAGAACACCAGGTTTTGCCACAAGAGAGGCCTATGTTTTGGACATGATCTCATCTTATTTAAGCGACGGAAAAAGTTCTAAACTATACAAGAAAATGGTAGATGACAACAAACAAGCACTTCAAGTAGGCGCCTTTAATGTAGGCCAAGAAGACTACGGCATGTACCTTGTTTTTGGTTTGCCCCTTGGAGAGGTGAGCTTAGAGACCTTAGTGGGTGAGATGGAAGCAGAAATTTCTGCTGTAAGATCTGGTCTTATCTCAGAAAGTGATTACCAAAAGCTTCAAAATAAATTCGAAAACCAATTCGTAAACTCAAACTCAAGTGTAGAGGGTATTGCCAACTCTTTGGCAAGAAACTTCATGCTTTACGGAGACACCTCTTTAATCAACAAAGAAATAGATATTTACAGATCTGTTACCCGAGAAGAAATTCAACAAGTGGCAGAAGCTTATTTAAAGCCTAGCCAAAGAGTTGTGATTGATTACCTACCTACCCCTAAAGAAGAAACTAAATAGTTATGAAAAAAATTATACTGAGTTTAGTCATTGCGCTTACAACCGTGAGCCTTTACGCACAAATAGATAGAAGTACTATGCCCGAGGCTGGACCAGCCCCAACGATCAATTTAGAGGAACCCATCCGTTTTGAACTTAAAAATGGCTTGACAGTGATGGTGGTAGAAAACCACAAATTACCTAGGGTCTCTATTCAATTAAGTATAGACAATCCACCGAGTTTAGAAGGAGAAAAAGCAGGTGTTTCAAGTTTAGCCGCTGGATTATTGGGTAATGGAAGCACCAATATATCCAAGGATGCATTTAACGAAGAAGTAGATTTTTTAGGCGCTAGTTTAAATTTTGGCGCGTCTTCTGCTTTTGCCAGCTCCTTGTCTAAATACTTTCCTAGAATATTAGAACTTATGGCAGACGCTGCCATTAACCCTAATTTTACTGAAGAGGAGTTTCAAAAAGAAAAGGAAAAACTACTCACTGGCTTAAAATCTCAAGAAAAAGATGTTTCTGCAATGGCTGGAAGGGTTCAAAGTGCCATTGCTTACGGAAAAGAGCATCCTTATGGAGAGTTTGCTACTGAAGAAACAGTAAATAAAGTGAGTCTAGAAGATGCTAAAAAATTCTATCAAACTTACTTTAATCCAAACAATGCTTATTTGGTGATCATTGGAGATGTAGACACAAAAGCCGTAAAAAAGTTAGTAAAGAAGCATTTTAATTCATGGGAGAAAGGCGCTCAAGTATTGACCAATTGGAAAAATCCAGTTACTGCCTCACAAGCGACAATTAACTTTATTGACATGCCTAATGCTGTTCAGTCTGAGGTAAGTGTTCAGAATGTGGTTAAACTTCAGATGAAAGATCCTGACTATCTGCCCACTTTAATGGCCAACAGAATTTTAGGTGGCGGTGGTTCTGCTAGATTGTTTCAAAATTTAAGAGAAGACAAAGCCTACACATACGGATCGTACTCAAGTATTGGAAACAGTAAATATGTGCCTTCAAGATTTAGAGCATATGCCAGTGTTAGAAATGCTGTGACTGATTCAGCTGCAGTACAAATTTTAGAAGAGATTCAAAAAATCACATCTGAGCCTGTAACTCAAAAAGAGTTAGATGCCGCAAAAGCAACTTACGTAGGTAATTTTGTAATGGCCTTAGAAAGACCTAGTACAATTGCTAACTACGCACTAAATATTGAAACAGAAGGCTTATCAAAAGACTTTTACAAAACCTACTTAGAGCGCATTAACGCCATTACTATAGCAGATGTACAACAAGCAGCTGGAAAGTATTTTAGCACAGAAAACACCCAAGTAGTCGTAACAGGAAAGGGCAAAGAAGTCCTAGAGAACTTAGAAAAAATGACTTTCCAAGGAAAAAAACTTCCTGTAAAGTATTTCAACACAAATGCAGATCAAGTAGAAAAACCTGAATACAAAATGGAGCTTCCAGCTGGGGTGACTGCGCAAAGCGTGATTGATCAATATTTAGATGCTATTGGAGGAAGGGCCGTTTTAGAAAAGGTAAAAACAGTCGCTATTTTTGCTTCAGGTGAAGTTCAAGGTATGGCATTAAACTTTCAATTAGTCAGGACCTCTGACAACCAATTCATGCAAAACATTGAAATGATGGGTAGGTCAATGAGCAAACAAGTATTTAATGGAGAGAATGGTTATGCCATGATGCAAGGACAAAAAATGGACTTTAATCCACAGCAAGCGGCCATGATTAAAGATGAAGCACAACCTTTTTACGAGCTTCACTTAGATCCAGAAGTAATTTCACTAGAAGGGATTGAAAAAATAGATGGTGAAAATGCTTACAAAGTAAAAGTGTCTGGCAACAGAGTGGCTTTTTACAATGTAGCCAGCGGTCAAAAAGTTCAGGAGGTTACCACCACAGAAATGATGGGACAAACCATTGAAAGTACCATGAAATTTGGGAACTACAAAGAAGCCTCAGGAATTATGTTTCCATTTTATCTCGGACAAATGATGGGGCCACAATTAATAGAGTTTAACATAGATAAAGTTGAAGTGAATAGTGGTGTAACCGCTGAAGATTTTAACTAAAAGGGAATACCCTTCAATATGAAATTGAATATTAAAACAGCGCCCGTAGGGCGCTGTTTTTTTTACCTTTGTGAAACCCATATAACACCCATTTCTAATGATAAAAAAAATAGTCCTTTTTGCCCTTGTTTTAATTGGATTGCAGGCTTGTAAATCTGACGCTAAAAAAGAAGCGCCTTCACTTATGAAAGAAGTTATGGATGTACATGACGCAGTAATGCCTAAAATGGGTGCCATTGGTAAATTAGTTAAGTTACTCAATCAGCAAAAAGACAGTCTTTTGGAAGCGGCACCTACAGCAGAAATTGATTTAAAAATAGTCGCGCTTTCGACGGGTGTAGACAGCCTGCAGAAAGCCCATAAAAAAATGATGACATGGATGAAAGATTTTGGGGGTAATTTCACGGCAGACGAAATCTTAAAAGGCAAAGCTTTAAACGCTGAAAAGAAATCCATACTTGAGCAAGAGGCTACAAAAGTAAAGGAAATGGAAGCCGCTATCATTGGCAGCATCCAATATGCTGAGCAACTTTCAAACCAATAAATTAAACTAGTGGTGGTTCAAATTCAGACGCGCCTTTGACCTTGTTGCCTTAATGAAGACCACACATCTTCTATTTTGACCTTGTTGCCTTATGAAGACTACACGTCTTCTATGGAGTCTTCCACGACACCTGAGAAATCATTTCCCTTAAATCCTCTATGATATATTGGGCTGCTGGATAGATAGAGTCGTAATTTGGCTTAATATTAAAATACAAAGCCCCATTTAAAAAATGCTGATCCTTGTCTGTAACATAAAACTGAGCTGAAGAGGCCGCATTGCCTTTAATTTCATAAAGTACACCAGCCTTTGAGCCACCATCTTCTTCATAAGGATAAGCCACAATAGCGGTGGCTTTTGTTTGGTGCTCGGAGAGTTTCTTTTCAATTCCGTGAACCATTTCATCCAAAGAAAGGGTCACTGGCACGTAATTAATATACAGACTCGCATTTAATTCAGGGTAAAACAACTCAATGCTCTTTGACGTCTTATTTAAGACCTGCGCCCTTTTCGGGACAGGTAAAGTGTAATATTCGTTTTCAAACAAGCGGTAGTTGGCCTTTTGATAAGAAAGGGCCAAAAAGGCCTTGGGCTTGGGATATGTAGGCGTGGAATTGCAAGACGTGATAATAAACGCCACAAACAGACCCAAACCGCTATAAAAACCCCTCACAACAATTAATTTTTTAGACCTCTTTTTGGGGCAGTGTCACTTTAATTTGACGCAGCCTTTTTTTATCCAAATGCTCTACATTAAAAACGTAGTCGTTAAACACAATTTTAGCTCCTCTTTTTGGAAACCCTTGGGCAATCTCTAATACAAATCCGGCGATTGTTTCAGACTCTCCTTTATGGTCTTCAAAAAGCGCGTCATCTTCAATTTTAGTGACCCTATAAAAATCTTTTAAGGTTGTTTTGCCCTCAAAAACAAAATTATAAGCATCTAATTTAGAGTATATTAAATCTTCGTCGTCAAACTCATCGCTAATATCACCTACTATTTCTTCAATAATATCTTCCAAAGTAACAATCCCTGAAGTCCCTCCAAACTCATCTACCACAACAGCCAAATGCATTTTCTTCTCTTGAAATTCCAGCAATAAGTTATCCAGTTTTTTATTTTCAGGCACAAAGTAAGTAGGCCTGACTAAGGTGTTCCAATTAAAGGTTTTTCGGTCTATGTAGGGCAACAAATCTTTGACATACAATACACCAATAATTTGATCCATATGGTCTTTGTATACGGGAATTCTTGAATATCCCTGACTGGTAATAGATTCTAAGACCTCGCCAAATTTCAGGTGGTCTGACAAGGCAAAAATATCTATCCTTGGTCGCATGACTTGCTTTGTGTCAGTGTTTCCAAAAGATACAATACCCTCTAGAATTTTCTGCTCCTCTTTGGTAGTGTCTCCTTCAGAGGTTAATTCCAACGCCTGTGAAAGGTGGTCTATACTTAGGGTAGATTTTTGCTTACCCAACTTTTCATGTAAACTAATACTAATCCATCTCATTGGCATACTCAAAGGAGTAAAGAGGACATCTATCACTTTTAAAGGTACCGCCATTAATTGCGCAAAAGAACGTCTATTTCTATTGGCATATACCTTTGGAAGAATCTCCCCAAAGAGTAAGATCAAAAAAGTCACCAACACCACTTCGGTTAAAAATTTCAAAGAAATAAAACCAAACAAACGATAGGTAATAGAGGAAAAAAACACCGCTCCAAGATTACTAAAGAGCAAAACAATACCAATATTAATGGCATTATTCGCTATTAATATAGTCGCTAATAATTTTTTAGGTTTATCCAAAAGCTTTACAACCAAAGAGGCCTTAGCATTAGACGCCTTTTCCAATTCCGATAAATCCGTTGAGGAAAGTCCAAAAAAAGCGACTTCAGCACCAGAAACTAGGGCAGAACAACTAATTAAAAAAAGTAAAACGCCAATCTTAATTGAAAAAAAAGAAGGGTCAATGGCTAATAAATAATGGCTTAAAAAAAGGGGGTCAGGATCCAATCTTTACAGTTTAAATGAATTAAAATGGCAGGTCATCTGAAGGATCAGAATGGGTATTTGATGCGTGCATTTGTTGGCTAGACTCAGTTACATCTGCAGCGCTTGAATTCATGGTTTGAGCGCCTTGAACCATGCTTCCATCTGACTTAGTAGAAAGAAAAGTAAAGTCTTGTACATGAACCTCAGTGGTGTATTTAGTAGTGCCGTCTTCTGCTTGCCACTGCCTGTTTTTCAAGCGACCTTCCACATAGACTTTATCTCCCTTACTCAAGTATTTCTCACAAATCTCAGCGGCTTTATTTCTAACCACTATGTTATGCCAATCTGTATTGGTCACTTTCTCCCCTGTCTGCTTGTTGGTATAGCTTTCGTTGGTGGCTATAGGAAACCTACCTATACAGTTACCTCCCTCGAAATAATGGATTTTGACATCGTCACCTAGGTGACCTATTAACATAACTTTATTTAGTGTTCCGCTCATAATTATTGTGGTATTATATCAAAAATACGAATTTTTAAATGCATTTATAAAATCTGAAATCAAAACTGCTGTTGGAAATTGATCAATTGACCCAAAAGGCATACCTTTTTTTAAAGTAACGGCCGTTTCAATGACAATAAATGTAGCGTAAATATGCCTATGCGTAAGCTTGTGAACAATATAAGTGTCGTGATACACAAAGTGCTTGGCATTTTCATATAAAGAGAAATCTATAGCTGTTTCCATAGAAGTCAAAAGCCCTTCTACTGTTCTAGGGGCTGAAAAAGTAGCCAAAGGAAACTGATACAATCCCTCCCAAATTCCTTTCCCTGTCCTTTTTTCATATAGGGTATTTCCAAAAGGATCTACAAAAACAAAGTAATAATGATATACTTTAACCGGCTTTTGTTTGGGTAATTTCACAGGTAACACAGTGACTTTTTGTGTTCGATAAGCCACACATGTGGACTGTAAAGGGCATGAAGGGCAGTCAGTAAGCTTAGGCGTGCATTGCAAAGCGCCAAATTCCATGATAGCCTGATTGTAATCAGATGGATTAGCCAGATCCAATTGATCCAATGCAATCGCTTTAAACAAGCGAGCACCCTCTGTGGTGTTAACGGGTACATCTATGCCAAAATAGCGGGACAACACCCTGTAAACATTCCCGTCGAGTACAGCCTCAGGGGAATTAAAACAAATAGAAGCAATTGCGCTGGCCGTATAATCCCCTACCCCGTTTAATTGAAGTAGCGCTTTGTAATTTGCAGGAAATACACCATTTAATTCATTTACTACATATTGAGCAGCTGCATGAAGGTTTCTGGCCCTAGAATAGTAACCCAATCCTTGCCAAAGTTTTAAAACCTGCTCTTCAGGAGCAGCAGCAAGATCAAAAACTGTTGGAAAAGCGTCGGTAAATTTTACATAATAAGGAGTTCCTTGAGCCACTCTAGTTTGTTGAAGTATAATTTCCGAAAGCCAAATATGGTATGGATCTTTAGTTTCCCGCCAGGGGAGTGATCGCTTATTTGCTTGGTACCAGTGTATAATTTCCTGAGAAAAGGACATAAAGGCATGATGAATGTCAAAAGTAGGCCTTTATTAACTTAAAATTAAGTCCATTAGAATAAAAGATTGAATTTAATTTATATATTTGCAACCCGAAAAAAATAGTACAGATTATATATCATACAACATGACAAAAGCAGATATCGTTACAAAAATCTCAGAAAAACTTGGTATTGAAAAAGGAGACATACAAGCTACAGTAGAAGCTTTTATGGAAGAAGTAAAAACTTCTTTGGAATCTGGAGATAATGTTTACCTTAGAGGCTTTGGAAGCTTTATAATAAAAACAAGGGCAGAAAAAACCGGTAGAAATATTTCAAAAAATACTACTATCAAAATTCCTGCACATAATATTCCCGCTTTTAAGCCTGCTAAAGTATTTGTAGAAGGTGTAAAAAGCAATGTAAACGTAAAATAAAATATTAATCAATTAAAGGACAGTCATATGCCTAGTGGTAAGAAAAGAAAAAGACATAAGGTAGCTACCCACAAACGCAAGAAGCGTCGGAGAGCTAACAGACACAAGAAAAAGTAGTTTTTAAACTACTTTTTCTGTTTCATACGTTCATTGACATTAACCCTAAAAACAAAGGGGTTGGCGGGTATTTAACCGTCTAAACAATAAATTTTAACACACTTCAATTCGTTGAAGTGTCAATATACAAATCATGGTAAAAAGAGAATTAATCATTAGATCTAATTCCACTACTGTTGATTTTGCCTTGTTAAAAGATGGAAAACTCACTGAGTTAAGCAAAGAAGAAGACAATAATAAGTTTTCTGTTGGTGATATTTTTATTGCCAAAGTAAGAAAACCTATTTCGGGATTAAACGCGGCTTTTGTAAATGTTGGCTATGAAAAAGATGCCTTTTTACATTACCACGATTTAGGACCACAATTGTCAACAATGCTAAAATTTATCAAAAGAGCTAGCACAGGAAAAATGCGCGATTTCTCTTTGAAAAATGTAGCCTTTGAACCAGATATAGATAAAGATGGAACTATTAATGACGCCATTAAAGCCAATCAATCTATTCTAGTTCAAATTGTAAAAGAACCCATCTCAACCAAAGGACCACGTATTAGCTCTGAATTGTCCATTGCTGGACGATACTTAGTGATGGTTCCTTTCTCTGATCGCGTATCTGTCTCACAAAAGATAGAGAGCAAAGAAGAAAAAGACCGCTTAAAAAGACTTGTGAAAAGTATTAAACCAAAAGGATTTGGGGTAATCATTCGCACCGTTGCAGAAGGCAAAAAAGTAGCAGAATTAGATAGAGATTTACAGAACTTACTGAACAAATGGACAGTAATGTGTAAAAAACTGCACAAAGCACCACATCCATCAAAGGTATTGGTTGAGCTCAACAGAGCCTCATCCATATTAAGAGACGTCTTTAATGACAGCTTCTCTGGAATACACGTAGATGACGAAACTTTGTATACGCAGGTAAAAGATTATGTGCAGGAAATTGCACCAGAAAAAGAATCCATTGTAAAATTGTATGAAGCCACTGAGCCAATTTTTGAAAAATTTGGTATTGAACGCCAAATAAAAACATCATTTGGTAAAACGGCTACAATGAGTAAAGGAGCCTATTTAGTGATTGAACACACGGAAGCACTTCACGTAATAGATGTGAACAGTGGAAACCGTTCCAATAAAGCTAAAAATCAAGAGGACACTGCGCTAGATGTAAATCTATCCGCTGCCACAGAAATAGCCAGGCAATTACGCCTGAGAGATATGGGTGGTATTATTGTGGTAGATTTCATTGATATGGCCAAAGGAGATCATCGAAAAAAATTGTTCGATCACCTAAGTGAAGAAATGAAGGAAGACAGAGCAAAACACAAGATTTTGCCTCCTAGTAAATTCGGACTCATACAAATTACAAGACAAAGGGTAAGACCCGAAATGAATATTAAGACAACTGAGCCACTACCGACCATTACAGGTAAGGAAGTAGAAGCGCCTATTGTTTTGCTGGATAAAATTACAGCAGATTTACAGAAACTTTTAGTAGGCCTTTCTAAGGACCACAAAGTAACCTTAAATGTACACCCTTTCATTGCAGCTTACCTTTCCCAAGGCATTCCTTCCATTAGACAAAAATGGTTTTTGGAATACAAAAAATGGGTAAAAATTCAACCTCGAGATGCCTATCAGTATCTAGAGTACCGTTTTAAAAACAACGACGGAAAAACTATATATTAAAAAAAGCGGTCCTAACGGACCGCTTTTTTTTTGCCTTTTTTTTAAGGTTTTGCGTACCTTTAAAATTAAAAATTCTTGCATGAATCCCAGCTATACTCTAGACGAAGCGAAAAAAAAGATAGCGCGTTATTGTGCCTATCAAGAACGTTGTCATAAAGAAGTAAACGACAAGCTAAGGGAGATGGGTATGATACCAGCTGCTATAGATCAAATTATTAGCGAATTAATCACAAATAATTTTCTAAACGAACTCCGGTTTTCAGAGGCATTTGCCAGAGGAAAATTTAGGATTAAGAAGTGGGGGAAATCGAGAATAGTTTCAGAATTGAAAAAGCGAAATATCTCTGAATACTGCATTAAGAAAGCACTGAAAGAGATCCACCCTGGAGAATATTTAAGTACATTTAACGAATTGGCTTATAAAAAAGGACTTTCTTTAAGAGAAAGTTCCCTGGAAATACAGAAAAGAAAACTCATGCAGTACCTGTTTTATAGGGGCTGGGAGTCTCACTTAATTTACGATAAAATTAAAGAATTGCCTTTTAGCGAAACAGACACCTAAGCCCAAATCAAACCCGCCATAAGGAATCCAAGTCACTCTCTATAAACTAACTGCTACTGTATAAACTAACGGCTACTATTTAGATATTTAAATGTCCCACCTTTATAAAATCACTAAAGACAATAAAAAATCAAAAGCCTTTTTGGTTTTTCTAGCGCTCTTTATAGTGGCTTTTGCGATCAGGTTTCCTTTTTTTTTCAGAGACTATATAGACAAGGACGAAAGTACTTTTATTTTGATGGGACAAGCATGGGCAGACGGCTACCTGCCCTATCTTACCCTATGGGATCTTAAGCCTCCCCTCACATTTGGCTATTTTGGCCTAATGATAACAGTCTTTGGGAAGTCCCTTTGGTGGATTAGAATGGGCGGTGTGTTTATTGTTAGCGCCACCTCTTTTATGGTATATGCTTTTCTTCGCAACAACAATAATTCTGAAAAGAAGGCATTCATTTTAGCATTACTGTCCCTGTATTTTTCCAGCCTGTTTGGCAGTGTTCAAGGGGTCATGTCTGAACATATATCCATGTTTTTTTATATGGGGGGATTAGTGGTATGGGGTTATGCCTACAAAGAATTAACTCACAAAAAATGGGTGCTTTGGGGCCTTGGAGGCTTTTTCTTTGGACTCAGCGCCATGTCTAAACTCAATTTAGCCTATCCTATTTTACTGTGTGCAGCTTACATTTCGCTAAAGTTTTTATTAGCGAAAGGCATCAAAAATACCCTAATAACATCCTTTAGCTCCGGACTAGGCGTACTAATCGGAATAGGTGTCACAGCTGTTCCATACCTTAGAGAAAACGCATTTCAAGAATGGTGGAAAGCGGTGTTTCTAGCCCCTAGAGCCTATGCAGTATTCCATTGGAACACAGCCTTTCTATTGCTTCCAATTGTTGGAGTTTTAACTTTTCTACTGGTCAAAAGCCTCCAAAAACCCCAAAACAAAAAATCCGATAAGACCAACTATCCCCTGGTACTTTTGAGTACAATTGGCATGTTAGGCTCCTTTATAATGGCAGGGAAAGTCAATGGACATTATTTATTACAATGTTATCCACTTATTTTTATACTCTGCGCTTGGTTGGGTTTTGAACGGTATTTGTCTTCAAAAAAAGCGATTGGTTTATTTGTTATTTTTTGCGTACTCCTCCCTTTTGAGTCCTATAAAGAATACGGGGCTATTTACAAAAACAAACAAGTACATGGAACCTATTACAATGGGGAGGGTATTGAAGTACCTGCTTATTTAAAGAAAAAGCAACGCCCTTTAGACAATATCTTATTTTTAGAATACCATATTGGGTATTGGATACTAGACAAAAGACCCCCCACTATGGCTGTGACCCATCCTAGTAATTTATTCAGAAACCATCTCTTTCCATATTACAACAAGAGAAAAACAGCTCAAGAAGAATTGAGCTATATTTTAGATTCCCTAAAGCCAGCAGTGATTGTTATAGATCACAAAAACAGTATTTTTAAAGGTAGGGGCGTTCTGGAGACCCAGTTTATAAAAAAAATGAGCCAACGTTATACCAAAGACACCCTCATAGGAAAAGCCCAGTTATACCAGATATTACCTTTCTCTAAATAAACAGCCTTAGACCAATTTACTTTGCCAATAAGTTTGTGACGCTTATTTAAAAACTAGTATTGATACGTCATAGAAAACAACACATTAGCCCCTGGTGCAGGCACTAGATTGGTTTCAGAAAACTTAGCGTCTAAAATATTATTTCCCACTAATGACCAAGTAATCTTTGGTGTCTCATAACGCAAGGCAGCGTCTAACACCTGATAACTAGTTCCATTGGTCCTTTCCATATACCTATAGGACAATGACATGGGCCATTGCTTCGCCAATTTTAGTTGGGTGTTCGCTGTTAGCTGATGCTTTAAAGAATTAATCGCATACCTAGAAAAAGGCACTTGTGTGTCTTTAATGGCGTCGTCTATGAAGGTGTAGCCCATTGACATTGTTTGATCAAGACCAAAAAGGGTGAGTTTTTGGGTCAAGTTTATCTCAACACCAGAAGTGGCTAATGCAGCGAAATTTTGGGCATTCCAAAGGGCTGTCTCGTCAAACTTCACATAGTCAATTAAGTTGTCTGTGTCCCTTCTAAAAAATGCACTTTGGACCGTAAAATCATTTCGGGTATATGCAACACCCAACTCCCAAGAAAGGGCCTCTTCAGGGGTTAAATTTTCGTTTCCAATAGTGGTCCTATCTGCATAAAATAAATCTGTATAGGTAGGAATTCTATAAGTGTACCCAAAATTGGCA
>Ga0102901_1000366_pt1 | contig 16852 bp, 12 predicted proteins | sample Colrivmet1555A02_FD_78456 | JGI IMG/M metagenome (GOLD analysis project Ga0102901, IMG submission 78456) | Estuarine microbial communities from the Columbia River estuary - metaG 1555A-02 | ecosystem: Environmental > Aquatic > Marine > Intertidal zone > Estuary | place: USA: Columbia River... | reverse complement strand
GTAGCGGCTATGGCGCCCGCCACGCGGCTGCCATTGAGGCCGTCGCCTCCACTGGCGGCCAATTGATGCCTCCTGTCATGGGCGCATCCGCTTTCTTGATGGCCGAGTTTCTCCAAATTCCCTACAGCGAGGTCGTTCTCGCAGCGCTAGTCCCCGCACTGCTCTACTACGTGGCTGTCTTCATCCAGGTCGATTTGGACGCAGCCAAACTGGGACTCAAAGCGGTTCCGAAAGAGCTGATTCCATCCACTAAAACAGTTGCGCGCGGTGCTTTCTTTTTGCTGCCGTTTGTCGTCCTGATCGTCTTGTTATTCGCATACAACGCATCACCGGCAACCGCAGCGCTGTGGTCGGGTGCGTCGCTGCTCGTCCTCACCCAATTGTTCGGTCACAAAAACGCCAAACCCTCGCTAAAAATGCTAGGTAAAGCGGTCACGGATACGGGGTTGGCGGTGGTCGACATCGTGTTGATAACCGCTGCGGCAGGTATCGTGATTGGTGTCCTGGGTATCTCTGGCCTGGGCTTTAATCTCACGCTGGCACTCGTCAGCATTGGCGGCGGTAACCTGCTTTTGCTGTTGGTCCTTTCTGCTGCGGTCTGCGTGATTTTGGGCATGGGCCTGCCAACCGTTGGGGTCTATGTTTTGCTCGCGACCTTGGTGTCACCTGCGCTCGTTAAGGTCGGCGTTGAACCCAAGGCCGCACACCTGTTCGTGATGTACTTCGGCATGATGTCAATGATCACGCCACCGGTTGCGATTGCGTCCTACGCAGCGGCAGGCATCGCTGGCAGCAACCCCATGGCAACTGGCTTTTCATCGGTTCGCCTCGGTTGGTCAGCCTATATCGTGCCGGTGCTGTTTGTGTTCTCCCCGACCCTGCTGTTGATTGGCGAACCCGGCGACATCGCATTGGCGCTGGTTTCCGCAGTGCTGGGTATCTGGTGGGTATCGATGGCCATTGTTGGCTATGGCGCGCGCGCGTTATCGCTGTGGTATCGGCTCGGTTTTGGAGTCTCGGGCTTGCTCGCGCTGATTCCGGCAAAGGCAATGGCTAGCGGGTATTTAACCGACGTGGTGGGCCTTTGCGTTGGCGCCCTGCTCACGGCGCTGCATCTGTTGGGGCAACCTCGACAGCAAACCACCACCTAGCCACACCACTCGCTTAAATTTTCAAGTCGAATACCTTGACGGCGTTGTCTTGAAAGAATTGACGCTTGACCTCGGGGGTCATATCAACCTGCTCCAACATACCCACCTCTTCGGGCAGGTATTGGTAGGGATAGTCCATTGCGTAAAGTACGCGATCGGTGCCCATAAACGCTTGTGTAAATTGAAGCGCAGGACCCCAAGCAACGCCACTGTTGGTGATATAGAAATTCTCTTTTAAATACTCACTGGGCTTGCGCTTTGTGGGTTGGATCGCCTCGTATCTTTTAGACCTTACCGTCGCGTTGTGCATGTAGTCCAAGCGATAAGCCCAAAACGGCAAGGCCTCGCCCATGTGTCCCAGAACCATTTTTAAATTTGGAAATTGATCGAAGACACCCGATGTAATGATCCGGAGCGCGTGCAATCCGGTCTCCACACCAAACCCGTAAATGGCGCCATCCAGACCCGCTTCGATGAAGGGATCAATCATTTGCGCGGGCAATGAATTGGGGTGCAGATAAATGGGCATATTCAGCGCTTCTGCCGCTTCGAAAATAGGCCAGAATTTCTTATCAGAGAGGTACTCACCTTGCGTATGCGAGTTGATCACGGCTGAGCGCATGCCATAGAGATCAGCGCAACGCTGCAGCTCCTTGGCTGATGCCGCCGGATCCTGAGGTGCCAGCGCGACCATGCCAGCGAAACGCGTTGGGTGCCGCTTGATCGCCGCGGCTAGCTCGTCATTTGCGTTGGGGATAAATGAGACGGCTGTCTCACGATCCATGATCTGCGCCCCCGGCGAGGTCAGCGCAAGCACTTGGATATCAATACCGCTGGCATCCATGTGCGCGATTCGCAACTCATCTAAATCCACCAAACACCGCATGATGTGCTGTGCGCGCTCGCTGGGGCTGCTCATGTAGAACCCCATCAAATGCGCAAATCCCTTGTCCACGTTGGGTTGGTCAAGCACACGTTTGAAAAGCGCGAGCTGCTCCTTGGTTGCGAAGGCTTCCTCGGTTGCGATACGCAAATAGGGCTTGTTCTCGGATGTCGTCATGGAGCCTCCAGGCGGTTGGTTTGCGCGAAATGATAACCCTGCGAATCGAAAACTATGTCGCGGAGTTGTCCCGTCCAGATACCTGTTCCAGAATCGCCCTTACGCTGTCCTGCGATAGGCTCGGCGCGTCCCCTACCCATGCAACAAAGTGATCCGGACGAACCAGAATCAGTGGCGCGGCATACCGAGCAACCTCTGCACTGTCATTCAACGGCACCACCTGCAAAGGTAATTTCAAACCCGCCGCCGCTGCGCCAAAAGACGAGACGACTGATGCCATGTCGGCTACTGCCGCATCGCCACAAACCAGCAGCGTGAACCCCTCGCCCAGTCGCTCGTAAACGTTCTCTCCGGAACGCAGCTTCGCTGGCGATAAATGATGCCCCACCCGTGCGGTGTGCTGGTGAGACCCCACCGCGCTGGAAACGTAATGACCCTGCGCCGCCTGAACGACCACGGTCGAGCCCTCATAGTTCGGCTCAAAGGCGTTGACCTCCCCCACGGCACCTGTGGCTCGTTGCGCCCAAACGGTATCGAACTGCACCGGGTCGCGCTCGGGGTGGCAGCTCGCCACAAACGACCGATCGACTTCAATCGATTTTGCGATGAAGTCGCGAATGGTTGAATCGAACACAGGACGCCGTTCGGCATCATATGAGTCCAGCAAAGTCTCCCCACCCCAGCCCTGCAAGCGCGCCGCCAATTTCCAGCCCAAGTTACGAGCGTCCTCTAAGCCAGAGTTGACGCCGTAACCACCATACGGCGGATGGCTGTGGGCGGCATCGCCCGCTATGAAACAACGACCGGACCGATAGCGGTCTGCCAGCGCAAAACGCAAATCCCAAAAACCGATGTGCTCAAACGCTATCTCGAATTCAGCACCCACCGCCTCATGCAAAAAAGACTTGAAATCGAAGTTGTCAGCCGTGGTACCGAATGGGACCGGCGCGTGCATGAACCAGGTGCTACCGAGGTCAACGCGTCCCAAAAACTTCCAGTAACCCTCCAAGTCGGGGTGCAAGACGTTGTAATAGGATTTGCCGGGATAACAGGCCAACAGATCGTGCAACGCCGTTGAGCGAAACACCAAGAGCACCATCATCCGGTCATGGTCGCTGAGCGTTTGTGTGATGTTGGCCGCCTCGCGCACGACGGATCGACTGCCGTCGCACCCGACCAGGTACTCAGCCTGCACCGAACGGGTGCGACCACCCTTTCTTGGTGCGATTTCGACGGTTACACCCGACTCACTGGTCGTGACTGTTTGCGCCCCGCAACCGTAAATCGTTTGCACGTTCGGTAGCGCCGCGACCCGCTCTCGTAGCACCGCCTCAGTGGCGTATTGAGGGAGGCGTTCATTAGTCGTAAAGTAGTAAGGGGCAACCAAATCGCGCTGCAACCAGTCGTAGTGATAGGGGCTCAAAAGTTGGCCGTAGGCGGTTAAGCCACCGATCCCATAGGACTTGGGGATGGTGCGGGCGGCACGAAGCGCGTCCTCTGCACCCCAAAAACACATATGCTCCATGGTCCGTTGGGTCAGGTTCTGCCCTTTGGGAATGGGTTGCGGCTGCTCGTAACGCTCAACGACTACGACCGAAACACCGCGCTGTCCCAATTCGATCGCCAACCCCATGCCGACCGGTCCGCCGCCCACAATGAGGACTTGTGTATTCAAATCGTCCGAAACCATCCTGCACTCCCTTTGATTTATGCCCGGATTTTCTGTCCGGTGGGCGCGATTTTAGGGCCGTCGCTAGGTTAAACCCCAGATAAAGGCGACACAGCTTGGCGCTAAAATTGCTGAGATTCCCGTGCCGCGTTTGACGGCACGGCCGACCGCTGTTCTGCCGACCTAATCATCAACCACAAATCCACTGGAGCCCATATGAAGAAGCGTTCATTCCTCAAATCAACCGCCCTTGCCCTAGCCGTGACGGCCATGGGTTTTGCGCATGCAGCAACCCCCATTAAGTTCCAATTGGACTGGCGTTTCGAGGGCCCCTCTGCCTTGTTCTTGCTCCCCACCGCTAAAGGTTACTTTAAGGACGCTGGCCTTGACGTGACCGTTGACTCGGGCAACGGCTCTGGTGGCGCGGTGACACGTGTCGCCTCAGGTACCTATGACATGGGTTTTGCTGACTTGGCTGCTTTGATGGAATTCCACGCCAACAACCCCGATGCACCTAACAAGCCCGTGGCTGTGATGATGGTCTACAACAACACGCCTGCATCCGTGATGGCACTCAAGAAGTCAGGCATCAAAACAGCCGCCGATTTGGCGGGTAAGAAATTGGGTGCCCCCGTGTTTGACGCCGGCCGTCGCGCCTTCCCGATCTTTGCAAAAGCCAACGGTATCGAAAACGTAACCTGGACCGCCATGGATCCACCGTTACGTGAAACCATGCTGGTTCGCGGCGACGTAGATGCCATCACCGGCTTTACCTTCACATCGTTGCTAAACATTGAAGCGCGCGGTGTGCCCGCTGCTGACGTCACCGTTCTGGCCTACCCAGACAACGGTGTGAAGCTATACGGCAACGCCATCATTGCATCGCCCAAGTTGATCAAAGAGAACCCTGAAGCCATCAAGGCCTTCTTGGCAGCGTTCACGAAGGGCGCGAAAGATGTCGTGGCTGACCCCGCGCAGGCGATCGAAGCGGTAAAGGCCCGCGACGGCATCATCAACACCAAGCTTGAGACACGCCGTTTGCAGTTGGCGATCGACACCGTCATCAACAGCCCTTCTGCCCGCGAAGAGGGTTTTGGACAAGTCAAGGCCCCTCGCCTGGCACTCATGGCTTCGCAAGTGTCTGACGCGTTCAACACCAAGTCACGGGTGAAAGCAGCAGATGTATGGAACGGTTCATTCCTGCCCAGCGCAGCCGTTCTGGACATCCTACCCAAGGCCAAGTAAATTTGAAACGCTTCGGCAAGGCAACTTGCCGTTTCGAATCAGAGGGGCCAAACCGACCGGTTTGAGCCCTTTTTTTTAGAGTGTGCTGCCGGCGCTCTCAGCAAGAACCACCGAACCGAAGGCCTTATGTCAAACGCGTTTGTCGATTTCCAAAATGTATGGCTCGCCTATAACGAAGAGCTCTTGGCGCAAAAAAACTATGCGGTCGAAGACATCAACTTGTCCGTCAACCAAGGTGAGTTTGTTGCCATTGTCGGTCCGTCGGGGTGCGGCAAATCGACCTTCATGAAACTCACGACCGGACTAAAAATGCCCAGTCAAGGTCGCATTTTGGTTGATGGGCAACCGGTCACTGGCCCCCTCAAGATCAGCGGCATGGCTTTCCAAGCCCCTTCGCTCCTGCCTTGGCGCAGCACGATCGATAACGTGTTGCTACCACTGGAGATCGTTGAGCCTTATCGCTCCAACTTCAAGACCAATAAGGATGCCTACATCGAGCGCGCGCGTAACCTGCTTGCCTCGGTGGGACTGAAAGGCTACGAAGACAAATACCCATGGGAGCTGTCCGGCGGTATGCAACAACGTGCCAGTATTTGTCGTGCGTTGATCCATGAGCCGAAAATGCTTCTTTTGGACGAACCCTTTGGCGCGCTGGATGCATTCACCCGCGAGGAACTGTGGTGTACCTTGCGCGATCTGTGGGAGGCACAACGTTTCAACGTCATTTTGGTCACGCACGATTTGCGGGAGTCGGTCTTTTTGGCGGACACGGTTTACGTGATGAGCAAGAGCCCTGGGCGCTTTTTGGTCAAAAAAGACATCGACTTGCCGCGCCCCCGTGACCTCGAGATCACCTATACGCCGCAGTTCACCGATATTGTTCACGAACTGCGCAGTCACATTGGCGCGATTCGTCAGACCACCCTACAACCAACACCCTGAGCAAAAACAACATGAAATCGAAAACCATTGAGCGTTGGTCACCCTGGATTTTCCTGGTCAGCGTGGTGCTGTTGTGGGAGCTCATTTGCAGCGGCTTCGGCGTCAGCGAATTCATTTTCCCGAGCCCGTCTCGGATTTGGGAACAGCTGGTTGAATACCGTGATGTGATTTTGGCGCACGCTTGGCGCACCTACTGGGTAACGATGGTCGGTTTCGGTATTGCGATTCTGGTTGGCGTCATGCTGGGATTTATTATCGGCAGCTCGCGCATCGCCTATGCCGCCGTTTACCCGCTGATGACGGCATTCAACGCGTTACCCAAAGCGGCTTTCGTGCCGATCTTGGTGGTCTGGTTTGGTATCGGCGTTGGCCCTGCGATTCTTACCGCCTTCCTGATCAGTTTCTTTCCCATCATGGTGAACATCGCGACGGGTCTCGCGACCCTTGAGCCGGAGCTTGAGGACGTGTTACGCGTCCTCGGTGCCAAGCGCTGGGATGTCCTGGTGAAAGTGGGCTTACCACGATCCATGCCCTACTTTTTTGGCTCGCTCAAGGTCGCCATTACCCTGGCCTTCGTTGGCACAACTGTGTCTGAGATGACCGCCTCGAACGAGGGCATTGGTTACCTGCTGATATCTGCAGGTTCGGCCATGCAAATGGGATTGGCCTTTGGCGGCTTGGTGGTTGTTGGGGTGATGGCCATGGCGATGTATGAAATTTTTGATTACATCGAACGCCACACCACAGGCTGGGCCCACCGCGGCTCACAACATTGATCGATTGGCAAGCGCACACTGCGCTGCCGCCAAGTCCCATCCAGCCCAGCCGCAACTCTTAAAAAAGACGGTTGGGCGCGTCGACAACTCAGGGGCGCACCATGCCGGCGGTCGGGCAATGATGTGCGCCAGTGAGGGCAACGCGGCAACATCAATGTTGGCCTGTAGCAAGTCACCGGCTTCATGAGCCGCATCAGGCGTATCAACGACTAACTGCGCTGTACTGGCCAGTGTTTGACAAACACTCACAGACCACTCACTCATCTTAGGTGTAAACGCACCAACGGCAGCCACAAAGCTGCCGACTGCGGGAACCTCGTGCATCACAGGCCCACTCGCGGTGGTCGTCGTCACCACATAGGTACACTGCCCAAGGACCGTATTGGGATCATCAACACCTTGGGCATGTAAGCCGCGGTCCTGCGCATATGCCACCAAAGCATCGACACTCGCGGGCGAACGCGACGCGACTAAAACCGTATCGATCCCCAGACCCTCATGAAAGGCATCCAGATGCGCGCGTCCTTGCACGCCTGCACCAACGATCAACATGGGGCCCTTCGCTGTGAAACCCGTGACCTGAGCCGCAAGCAAAGAGACCGCAGCGGTGCGTCTCGCGGTGACGGTCGGACCAGTCAGCACCATTTGCCGCTCCCCCGTTTCGGGGTCAAACACCAAGACATCTCCCTGAATGGCAGGCAAACCTCGCCCCGTGTTCTCTGAGACCACGGTAATGTTTTTACTCATCAATGCATGTCGCCCAACGGCGGGCATCACGAGCAATCGTCCACCCGTGACCATCGGCAGGATCTGGCGTGGCGGGACATAGGTCGCTGCGTCCCTCAGAACAGCCAATAGCGCACGGGTCATCTCCTCATAGGGCAAGACCTGTTCAGTTTGAGCGGCATCGAGGATCATGGCTTCACAGTACCCATTGTGTTTATTGTTTGATTGCGGCGGCGTTGGCTCGCCGCGACCCCGGCCAAAAGCAAAGCAGCGGCGAGGAACATCCACTCTTTATCAGGTCGATCGGCAGGCATCTCGACTGCCACCACCTCGAAGCCCTGTTCAAAGCCCAACTTCTCGGCACGACTGCCGAATTTGACCTGCATGATGCGCATGCGATCGCCCTCTGGCATGACCATCAAGCCCGCATTTTTAAGTCTTTCACGCGCGGGACCCGCTTCGCCGAGAGGCAGTAAGACACCCTTCTTGATTTCTTTGCCATCCAAATTGATGCCCTCAATCCACAAACGCTTGGATGTGTTTGCTGGTGCGGCCTCGATCAGCTGCGTCAACTGACTAGCAGGGACGTTTTCATACGGGGGATAGACCATGTCCCACCAAAAACCAGGGCGGAATAATGTGAACGCGACCAGCAGAAGTGCCGCACTCTCGTACCACCTAGAGCGCACAAGAAAATAGCCCTGCGTTGCGGCTGCGAATACCAACATCGCCACCGTTGCACTGACCACGGTCAGCAGCAAATGAAACGGCCCATCCAAGCCGATCATCAACAGTTGGGTATTGAAGATGAATAAGAACGGCAAAATCGCCGTCCGCATGCTGTAGAAAAATGCAGTCACGCCAGTCTTGATTGGATCTGACTTGGCAATCGCAGCGGCGGCAAACGAGGCTAACCCAACCGGCGGCGTCACATCAGCCATCAGGCCAAAGTAAAAGACAAACATGTGCACTGCAATCAGCGGCACGATCAAGCCGCTCTGCGCGCCTAACTCCACCACCACAGGTGCCATCAGCGTTGACACCACGATGTAGTTGGCCGTCGTGGGTAGTCCCATCCCCAAAATCAAACTGATGATGGCGACTAAAACCAACATCAACATCAGATTGCCACCGGACAACAGCTCAACCAGCTCCGTCATCACAAGACCGATGCCTGTGAGCGATACCGTACCCACGATGATGCCAGCCGCAGCGGTTGCCACACCGATACCAATCATGTTGCGGGCACCCGTTGCCAATCCGTCGAGCAACTCCCGAAAGCCCAAGCCAAAAGCGGATGACAAGCTGCCCTCGCCGCGGAACATCGCTGAAATCGGACGTTGCGTCAACATGACAAAAATCATGAACAGGGTCGCCCAAAACGCCGACAGGCCTGGCGACAACTGCTCAACCATCAGGCACCAAATCAACACCACAATAGACAGCAAATAATGCAGACCAGACTTCAATGTGGGTGCCGCCGCCGGTAGTTCAAACACCGGGCTGTTTGGGTCATCCAACTCTAGGACTGGCTGTCTGGCACCAAACCACAACAAGGCCAAGTAACCAGCCAACAGACCGACTGCGATGACATAGGCTGCGGCGTCGCCAGCGACCCCCTTGATCCACCCCACACCGTAATAAATCGCGCCGCACAACACAAGCAAACCCGAAACCGTCAAACCAAATGACAGCAAGCGACTAGAAGCGGTGCTGCTCCCATGACGCGGCAAGCCCTTCATATCGGCCTTCAGGGCTTCGAGGTGAACGATGTACAGCAACGCAATGTATGAGATGACCGCGGGCAGGAATGCGTGCTTCATGACCTCGATGTAAGGAATACCCACGTACTCGACCATCAAAAATGCAGCAGCCCCCATGACAGGCGGCATCAACTGGCCATTGACTGAACTGGATACTTCGACGGCACCCGCTTGGTCAGGGCGATAGCCCACGCGCTTCATGAGCGGTATGGTGAACGTACCAGTGGTCACTACGTTGGCGATTGAGGAGCCAGAAATAATGCCGGTCGCGGCGGATGAAAGCACCGCTGCCTTCGCAGGGCCACCGCGCAGGTGCCCCAACAAAGCGAACGCCGACTTGATAAAGTAATTGCCGGCGCCTGCTTTATCGAGCAAAGAACCAAACAGAACGAATAAGAAAATGAATCCGCTGGAAACACCCAGCGCCACACCAAACACACCCTCTGTGGTGAGCCATTGGTGACTCATAGCTCGGCTGATCGAGAATCCACGGTGCGCAATCATGTCAGGCATATAGGGGCCACCAAATGTGTAGCCTAAGAACACCAAGGCCACAATCACCATGGGCAGACCCAAGACACGACGCGTCGCCTCCAGTAACAAGCCGATACCGACCATGCCCGCCACCATATCGATAAGGATGGGCTGCCCCGGGCGCGTCGCCAGCTCGCGATAAAAAATGAACAGATACAGGCCGCAGAATGTTGCAGCCCCCGCCAGCAGCCAGTCCGATAGCGGAATCACGTTGCGCGGAGAGCGCTTGAACGCGGGGTAAGACAAATACGCCAACAACAGGGCAAAACCGAGGTGAATGGATCGAGATTCGGTGTCATTGAACACAAACACCCCCGTGCTGTAGGGGAGCGGTGATGCAATCCAGAGTTGAAACAAAGACCAAGTAATCGCAAGTCCGATCAGGAGACGCGCCAACAAGGGTCCAGGCCTACGCCCGCCCAAATCATTCTCGACCACGAGTTGTTGCACGTCGACGGGGACCGTTGAACCATTCTTCTTGATCGTTGACATAGATTAATTTTCACAACACAACCGTTGAAACAAGGACAGCATCCAACGGGATGCTGTCCTGCTTGATTCAGACGAACTCTGGAAAATCCGTCACTAAGTGACGGTGCTGAACCTTACATCCAGCCTTTTTCCTTGTAGTACTTGACCGCACCCGGATGCAGGGGTGCTGACAAACCGTCTTTGATCATGTTCTTGGGATCCAAGTTTGCAAATGCAGGGTGCAACTTCTTGAACTCATCAAAGTTCTCGAAGACAGACTTGACCAAGGTGTAAACCATGTCGTCCGATGCGTTTGCAGACGTGACGAACGAAGCCAACACGCCATAGGTTGGTGTGGCATCAGGGTGACCCGCATACAAACCGCCGGGGATGTTGGACTTCGCGTAGAAGCTGTTTTCTTTGACCAACTTGTCCACGGCTGCACCAGTCAAGGGAACCAGCTTGGCGCCACAAGTCGTGATGGGATCTTGGATGTTAGCGGCGGGGTGTCCTACGCCATAGAAGAAACCGTCAATCTTGTTGTCACACAGTGCAGCACCGTGCTCGTCCGCCTTCAACTCAGTGGCTAAACCAAAGTTAGCTTTGGTCCAACCCATCGCGCCCAACAAGACATCCATCGATGCTGCGGTACCTGAACCGGGGTTACCCACGTTGAAGCGCTTACCCTTGAAATCTTCAAACTTACTGACATTCGCTTCTTTGCGTGACAAGACCGTGAAGGGCTCGGGGTGGATAGAGAAGACGGCGCGCAATTCTTTAACAGGACTATCCTTGAAACGGTTGCTACCATTGAAGGCATGGTACTGCCAGTCAGACTGGGCAACGCCAAAGTCCAATTCGCCGGCCGCGATGGTGTTGATGTTGAACACGGAGCCACCGGTTGACTCCACAGAGCAACGGATACCGTGGTTCTTGCGATCTTTATTTACCAAACGGCAAATCGCGCCGCCCGCAGCGTAGTAAACGCCTGTCACACCACCGGTACCGATAGTCATGAATTTCTGCTGTGCATGCGCAGCACCCATGGGCGCGGTCATCGCGACGGCGAACGTAGCCGCACTCAGTGCCGCAGCGGATATGCGTGAAAGCTTTTTCATAGTTTCTCCTTGATTTAAATTTCGGGATTTTTTCCCATCGTATGTGCCGAGGGCGAAGGCATAGCCTTTGCTCCAGACTTTTATTCGCAACGCAATGAAATCGGACGTCATACCCGAGTCAATTGAATTGCAGAATTGATTGACGCATCAAGCAAAGAGACAATCTCTTCGATATCCGCCGTTGTTGAAATGAATGGTGGTGCCAACAGCACATGGTCACCACGAACACCGTCGATGGTGCCTCCCATTGGGTATACCATCAATCCCCGCTTCATGGCTTCCGATTTGATGCGCGCATGCAGTCGCAATGAGGGGTCAAACCATTGCTTCGTATCACGATCGGTAACCAGCTCGACGCCCCAAAAGAGTCCACGACCACGGATATCACCAACGTGGGGGTGCGCGTCAAAGTGTTGATGCAAGGCCTGTGATAAGTCATTGCCTCGCTCCCGCACACGTGACAACAGATCATCGCGGGCGATCACCTGTTGAACGGCTAATGCGGCGGCACACGCCATGGGGTGCCCCAGATAGGTGTGACCGTGTTGAAACAGACCACTGCCCGCGCGGAAGGCCTCAACCAAACGACGCTGTGCCATCACCGCACCAATCGGCTGGTAGCCCGCGCCGAGCCCCTTGGCAATCGCGATCAGATCAGGACTTACGCCCTCCTGTTCGCAGGCATGTAACGTGCCGGTACGGCCCATGCCACACATCACCTCGTCTAGTATTAATAAGATACCGTGCTGGTCGCACAGATCACGCACAGCCTTGAAATAGCCCGGTACCGCTGTCAACACCCCTGCGGTTGCGCCGCCCACAGTTTCCGCCACGAAAGCCATGACGTTTTCAGCGCCCAGTTGCGAAATTGCGTCGGCTAACTCGCGCACCAAGCGCTGACCGTAAGCCTCCGGCGTCTCGGTGGGCTGGCGGTCACGGTATTCGTAACACGGTGACACGTGGGTCACGTCAATCAAGATCGGCTCGAACTGCGCACGTCGCCACTGGTTACCACCGACGGCCAAAGCACCAAGGGTATTACCGTGATAGCTTTGTCGGCGAGAAATGAAGTGCCGGCGCTGCGGCTGACCGATCTCGACAAAATACTGCCGCGCCATCTTGAGGGCAGCCTCGATCGCCTCTGAACCCCCGCTGACAAAATACACCTGCGCCATGCCATCCGGTGCGTTGGCGATAAGGTTGTCTGCCAATTGCTCGGCCACTTCCGTCGTGAAGAAACTGGTGTGCGCGTATGCCAAACGATCAAGCTGCGCATGCATGGCAGCAATCACATCGGGATGGCCATGACCAAGGCAGGACACCGCGGCGCCACCTGAAGCGTCGATATAGCGTTTACCCGCAGCATCAAACAAAGCGACACCCTCGCCGCGAACGGCTACGGGGAAATCTTGGCGCAGGTGCCGGTGAAAAACACGGGTGTTTTCGGCGCTAACGGTCGCAGCGCCGGGCTCGAATCGGGCGTTCATATGAGTGTCGTTTTTCAAATCAGGTCAATCATTAGAAAGCGGTGGCTTGAAGGTATTGGACTTTTCCCAATACGCACGGGTCTTTTGCAGCAGTTCGCGGCGCGCCGTCAGACGCTCGGCAGCCGCGGTGTCGCCCCGCTGCGCGACCTCTGCCATCAAACGTTCAGTCAACGCCAGCGCGCCAACTTGCGAGTGGAAAAAAGAGGACGATGCAGAACGGAACAGCAAGGTCACTTGGGCAACGCGCGCCAGGGGAGACAAGTCACTGTCGGTGATAGCAAGGACTGGCACACCGCGCGCGGCAACCGCTTGCGTGTGCTCAACCACAGAGCGTGTATACGGGGCTTGGCTGATAACCACCAGCAGGTCATCGGGCTGCAGAGACAGAACTTTCTCAGGCCACGCACCACCGGCATCTGCTGCAACTGCGGTACGCTCGCGCAACCAGTCGCAGGTGTAATGCAAGTGGTAAGCGATTGCAAATGCCGACCGCAGGCCTAGAAATAGAATGCGACGCGCCGACAATATCTGGTCGGCGGCGTCCGCGTAGGCCTCTGCTGTATTGCGTTCATAAGCCGATACCAGGTTATCGGACTGGAATTGTTTGATATCGGCATATTCACCATGCCCATCGTCTGAGCCGTTAGATGTGCGAGGCTGCAGATCCCGCCCCATCGACTCCGCGATGGCGGTGATACTGGGGCGGCGCATGTCCTCGAATGTGACGAAGTCTAGGGCACGCGCCAAACGCGACATAGTCGCTGGCGATACCCCCGCGGCGTATGCCGATTGCCGCAGAGACTGCAAACCCAACTCGGCTGGGTGCTCACGGACCCACTTGGCCGCACGCTGCAGTTCGGCACTGAGGGACTCGTATCGCTCGTCGATTACGGCAGACAATTTGGTTTGGGGCACGCTTTTGCTTTCTGCAATTTACGGACAACTGAAACAATAATAAAAAATATTTTTTAATGATTCAAATGTTTCAGACGGTATTTTGCCTGTATCCATTTTCACAAATAGTAAGTGTTTACCCTTATTTCGATAAGGTGCGGGCGGAAATCGCCCTCCCCATAGAATGAGGGGGATTCCCCTCTAAAGCCCCTAAATGAACACCCTCCCCGCGCTCCCCTGTTATCTCAACGGCACCTTCACCACCATTGACCAAGCTCACATCAGCGTCATGGACCGTGGTTTCATTTTTGGCGACGGCATCTACGAGGTTGTACCCGTTTACAAGGGTCGTCCTTTCCGTATGCAGCATCACCTCAGCCGCATGCGCCGCAGCCTCACTGAGACCCGCATCAAAAATCCGCTCAGTGATGACGAATGGCAGGCCACCATTGACCACGTGATTGGCGAATACGCAGCGCAGCAGGGCCAAGCAGTGGATGCGAGTGATCAAATGGTCTACATCCAAATCACCCGTGGCGTGGCCTTACGTGACCACGTGATGCCCGAGGACATCACACCAACCGTGTTTGTGATGACCAACGCGATGAAGATGCCCACACCGGCGCAACGCGCGCAGGGGGTGGCCTGCGTGACGGCTGATGATTTTCGCTGGGAGCGTGCCCACATCAAGTCGACCAGCCTGCTCGGTGCGGTATTCGCGCGGCAAATCAGTTACGACGCGGATGCGCTGGAGACGGTCATGTTTCGGGGTGACCTCCTAAGCGAAGCCGCTGCAAGCAATGTTTGGGTGGTCAAAGATGGCGTCGTAATGGGACCCCGTAAAGACAACCGCGTTTTGGAGGGCATTCGCTACGACCTCATAGCAGAAATTTGCGCGGCGCAAAACATCGGCTACAAGTTAAAGGACATCTCGCGCGCGGATGTGATGAACGCCGATGAACTGGTGCTGAGCTCAGCCACCAAAGAGGTACTGCCCATTACCCAGCTCGACGGCAAACCCGTTGGTGACGGGCAACCCGGGCCCATCTATACCGCTTTGTACGCCGGATACCAGACCGCAAAAGCGGCAGGTGATGTGACCGATCCGATCACCGCCTGAGCGCCGCCGACCTACCAGCCAATCGACTGACCGCGATAGTCGATAAACTGCGCGCCCGATACGGCGGGCAATGCCCGCAACGCCGCGAGCATTCCTTGCACAGACTCATCGGGTTCCAGCAACTGCGGCACGCCACTGCTGAACGGGTCAGACAGACGCGACCTGACCGTGCCGGGCTGCAGCGCGACGATGCGCCACCCCGGTTGCCGCCGCTGCAATTCAATTGCGGCCGTTTGAAGCACCATGTTCAAGGCGGCTTTCGCCGCTCGGTAGCCGTACCACCCGCCTTTTTGGTTGTCAGAGATACTGCCAACGCGAGCTGATAACTTGCCGTAAACGGCGGGCCCATTCACGAGCAGCGCGGAGAAATGCCGCAACAGCAGCGACGGGCCGACGGTATTGATTTCAAACTGCCGCATCAACCGGTCGGCTTGTAGCGCGCCCAGCGACTTCTCTGGCCCGACCCCATCGATCGTCAACTGCCCTGTCGCATCAATGATGATGTCAAAAGGCCCCTCGGCTGCCAGCGCTTGCGCGTGTATCTGGATACTTGACGCGTCAGTTAGATCAAAGCTTGGCTGCGTTTGGCGCGAGAGTTGGGACACGTGGTTGCACAACACATCCCTCTGAAACGCGTCAACGAACGCCCCGCCAATGGCGCCTGATGCGCCGATAACCAGGGCCCGGTAGGGGTTCGATAGCAGCAATCCTTCGCTCATTCCGGTGTCCAGAATCGACCAACCGTTGGCCATTCAGCGACTAGCCACAACCGCTCAATCAGGGCCGCCATGGCTTCCTCCGAAGCGCCGCCACTGTAGGCGGCCAAGCGCATTGCCTTGTCAGTGATTTCCGCGCGCGACAAGGTGTTTCCTGGGTCACCTTTCGGTTCATCAACGCGCCCACTCAAGCGACGCCCATCCACGGTCGTCACGATCACTTTCCCAATCCAGCGTTGTGGGTAGGCGGCATCCACTTCAGGGTCAACTGTCATGCTGACCTTATCGGCGAAAGCGCGCGTCACGTCGCTGCTGTAATGCGCATCAAAAGCAGTGAGGCTGGCGTGGCCGAACTGCGCCACCAACGCCAAAACGGTTCCCATAGAAAACTTGCTTTGGTGGACGGTTTGAGGATCGACAACCGGGCCCAATACATCTACCGCACCTTGATGCACCAACGTCTCGACGGCCGAAATCGAATCCAACTGCAAGCCGTGGGTTTGCATGACTTGCAACAGCGCGTCAGCCGCTGGGTGGGTGTGACGACAACTCGCGTGGTATTTGAAGGAAGTTTCAACCGTGGCCCAGCGGACCCCCAAACCGTCAGTCAGGCGTGCGGTGTCGGTATCACGGCTCATGCCCGCGCCCATCCCCTGAGGCCCCTCTAAAATTTGCGCTGCACCGGTAAAGCCATCGCGGGCCAGCGTCGCCGCCATCAGGCCCGATGCCGACGCGTGCGCCGTGTGCAATTGCTTGCTATCAGCGGCGGTTCGCAAGAATTCCCAAAGTCCAGCGGCCATCGTGCCCGAGGACCCCATAGCGTGCTGCATTTGTGCTGGCGTCAGTTTCAACAGCGAGCCGACGGCCGCAGCGGCTGCGACGGTACCGGCTGTTCCTGTGGTGTGAAAAATTTTGTAGTGCGGTCGCCCCAAGTATTCGCCAATACGAATGCCTACCTCATAGCCCACAACGCACGCTGTCAACAACGCTTGGCCACTAGCACCAATCGCTTGCGCGACCGCCAGTGCGGCTGGAAAAACGACGGTCGCGGGGTGGAAGACTGACCCGTTGTGCACGTCATCCTGTTCGGCCACGTGTGACGCAGCGGCGTTGGCCATTGCCGCGAAGTACGGGCTGGTGGTGCGCCGTACATTAATGATTTCTGCCGTGCCTTGCTCTG
>Ga0102901_1000351_pt1 | contig 17450 bp, 18 predicted proteins | sample Colrivmet1555A02_FD_78456 | JGI IMG/M metagenome (GOLD analysis project Ga0102901, IMG submission 78456) | Estuarine microbial communities from the Columbia River estuary - metaG 1555A-02 | ecosystem: Environmental > Aquatic > Marine > Intertidal zone > Estuary | place: USA: Columbia River... | reverse complement strand
TTTCTCTGATAGCGCAGCGACCAGACCAGCTGCAGCCAAACCCATTTGCGAAACTAGACGCCTTAACTTCCGCGTGAAGGTACCAACCGCCCATTTGTACCCTTGATCCGCTAATGAATGCCGTAGTTCGCCGATAAGGCGCCTCCCGTCGCCGACTCGCGCCGCAGCCAGCTGCCCAACCTCGACAATGTCGTTCCTCAAGACTTCTTCGCGAGCCACATAGCTGAGGGCAACCTCAATCGGCTCATCCAAGTAACGCTCCAGATACAAAGGACCGTCACATGCGTACCGACACCCCGCGACAGCCGTCCAGTCGGTGACATGATCACGAAAGCCAACGAGTAGCGGCGAGAACGTCTCAACGGACGCGCTGAATGCATTTCGATAAATCTGCTGAATAAAAGATTCGGCTGCAGATCGGCCTGGGTCGTGTGGTGACACCCAGTTGAGGTGAAGATCTGACAGAGAATCGGATGTTATGCAGGGAGCACTCATAAAAACATCGTCCGTAGAAATCGATGTTCCGAATATGCGCCCCTAAAGTTAAGGCTAAATTAATTTAGCCGTATCATTTTTTGAACCTCAGAGTGGTGTGCTCATTTGGCGGATTGCCGCCACTTGATAGCCAGGGGTTGCGACGATGCAGCGCTAAAATCGCTCCCAAACATCATGACCGAGACGACATCGGGGAAACCAACTTTCGAACGCGTCTATCGGTAAGAATTAGGAAGTTTTGAATGATTCCAATAAAGGTTGAATCTGCTTGGCAAGGCACCGTAGACTGCCAAAAGTGTGGCATCCGAGACATGGTTCTGTTCGCAGATCTGAACCATGAGGATTTTGCAGCCATGCACACGCCAATTGATGACCTTCGATTTCCGCCTCGCTCGACCCTCTATGTCGAAGCGCAAAAAGCGGAATTCGTCATGACCATCAGAAGCGGCATGGTGAAGTTAGTCAGGAATATTTCCGATGGGCGCGAACGCATCGTACGAATCCTACGTCAGGGAGATGTTGTTGGGCTCGAGGCAATCGCGACAGGTCAATACAGTAATGAAGCCGTTGCATTGACTGATCTGTCGGTTTGTCGAATCCCTATCCAACTCATTCAGCAACTGTCCACAACCTCCCCGAGACTGCATAAGCGACTAACAACGCAGTGGCAAAGCGCGCTGCAAAGCGCAGATGACTGGATCGCCGACCTTAACTTCGGTAGCGCTCGCCGTCGCGTTGCACAGTTGATATTGAAAATGCGAGATCCATTACAGCCAGAGATCGCTGCGGTATTTTCCCGTGAAGACATGGGAGGCATGTTGGACCTGAAGTTGGAAACGGTGAGTAGAGAAATCAGCCGCTTGATTCATGACGGCCTCATACGGCCTGTCGATAAGAGTAACCGTAGATACGAAATTTTAAACATCGACCGACTGTCACAGGTCGATTAAACCCAGCCTTTTGCGATTACCATTAACAGGTATTTTTCGCGTACTTATGCCGCGGGCTCGCCCTCAAATTAACAATTTCGAATACACCGTGGCTTTGATTACATGACATCGAATCGAAATAATCTTACGTCTGATATCGGCGCATCGATAAGTGCTGCTACTTGCTCCAGCTGCAACTTGAGCCACTTGTGCATGCCCATTGGCCTATCGAACGAGGAGTTAGAGCGGATCGATCGCGTGGTATCCAACCGCAAGCGGCTAAACCGAGGGCAATACCTGTTCAACACGGGGCAAAGCTTTGATGCGCTGTATGCCGTGCGCTCTGGTTTCTTTAAGACACTGATTACTGCGCAAGACGGCCGCGAGCAGGTAACGGGCTTCCAACTGGCCGGCGAAATTTTAGGCATGGACGGCATTGTGAACAGTCAACACACCTGTGACGCCATTGCCCTTGAGGACGCGGAGGTATGCACCATACCTTTCGCCAATATGGCTGACATTTCGCGTGACTTACCAACCCTACAACACCACGTCCACCGCGTAATGAGCCGAGAATTGGTAAGAGATCAAAGCATGATGATGTTGCTGGGTAGCATGCGCACCGAGGAGCGATTGGCAGCGTTCTTAGTCGATCTCACCAAGCGCCTGAGCGCACGTGGCTTCTCTGAAAACGAGATGGTGCTGCGAATGAGCCGCGAAGAGATCGGCAGCTACCTAGGCATGAAGCTAGAGACGGTGAGCCGTACCTTCACTAAGTTCGCAGACGACATGCTCATTGAGGTGAAGCAACGCCATATCAAAATCCTCAACAGGGACGGCCTGCGCGCCTTGGCAGTACCTGATGGTCGAGATTGATACGCTTACGCTGCCACTGACAACTGGTGCGAGGTTAGGCGCTGTCGCTGCGAAACGGCAGTATGAGCAATACGGTTAACCAGCTGGATGTCGCCGTCGCCGCCCAAAATGCAAAGAAGGTCACGCTGTACACGCCTGCGGGTGCCATCCCAAGTAGACGTTGACCCAAGTGCAAGTCGCTGGGGTTTACAAATGCAAACACCAATATTTCCATTAGACCCGCTGCCAGAAAAGCAGGCCATAAAATGCAGGCCAGGCGCTGGGTCGTGCCGCTTGCGTTTCGGGGCGCAGCTTGCGCATGGGACTGTGCGTTATTCATGAATGTTGGATACCTGTAATAAAGGTCGTGGTACGGAGCCTTTTACCTCGCGGGTAAGGCCTGCACTGGCGTTGCAACGTGATTGCGGGCTTGACCAGCCGGCATATCACTCAAGCCCACGGCGCGCTGGTGTTGCACAACATGCGTTTGATCTGGGGCGCCCTTGTCTATGAGTGGGTCTACGTTGGTCGCAGCAATCCACACCGTGTATAGGGCGGCTACCACTACCACAGCGGGACCGCCAACAACCAGCCACATCAGTGGCTCGCGCCACCAGATCAAACCGGTTTGATGCGATTGCTTTTCGGACAATGTTTGGACGGCTGTATCGCGCATGGCTGTACTCATAAAAACATACCTCTTAAAACTTGCTACGCCGATCAGCGCGGCATGACAAACGTCGACGACTCGGTCACCGAACCCCCATCCGTGCCCGTGTCGGTCAAAGCTCGTACCACGAACTGCAAAGGATGCGAGCCAGGCGCGTGGCTCATCGGCGGCACGCGCACAGCAACGGCAACAGCGCGTAGCTCGGCGGGCAATACGGCAAAGACGCCATCGTCGTCGGCGGTGAGAACCGCCCCGTCAAGCCCCTGAATGTGAACGGCGTAGTGCTGCGTTTGCTCGGTCGCATTCATGAGCTGCAAACGATAGACGTTTTCTACCCAACCTTTTTCAACCATGCGCGCAAGCGCACCCCGGTCGCGGATAACGTCCACGCGCATTGGGTCGCGTAAGAACAGGTTGGTGAATAAGGCCACGGTAATGAGAACCAAAATGCTGGTGTAAACCAGCACGCGTGGGCGCAAGGTACGGCGTAACATCTGCGCTTTGCTCCAGCCATTGGTCATGCCGTTTTGGGTGGCATATTTCACAAGGCCGCGCGCGTAGCCCATTTTGTCCATGACTTCGTCACACACATCAATACAAGCACCACAGCCAATGCACTCGTATTGCAGGCCGTTGCGGATATCAATACCGGTTGGGCACACCTGCACGCACATGGTGCAGTCGATACAAGAGCCTAGGTTCAGCTCAGAGGGATCATCTGATTTTTTGCGCGCGCCGCGTGGCTCACCACGGTTCTCGTCGTAGGTGACGATCATGGTGTCTTTGTCGAACATGGCACTTTGAAAGCGGGCGTAGGGACACATGTACTTGCAGACCTGCTCGCGCATGAAGCCTGCATTGCCATAAGTGGCAAAACCATAAAAGATCACCCAAAAGGTTTGCCACGGGCCCAGTGCGTTTGTAACGACGCTGCCCATCAAGTCGCGCATGGGCGTGAAGTAGCCGACAAACGTGGCGCCTGTCCACAGCGCCACCAACAACCATAGACCATGCTTAGTCGCTTTGCGAACAGCGCGATTAGCGCTCCAAGTGTGCTTATCCAAGCGCATGCGGGCGGAACGGTCCCCTTCGACCTTGTGCTCAATCCACATGAAAATTTCGGTGTATACGGTTTGTGGGCAAGCGTAGCCACACCACAAACGACCCGCTACCGCAGTGAACAAAAACAGCGACAAGGCGCTGATAATGAGCAAACCAGTGAGATAGATGAAGTCTTGTGGGTACAAGATGAGGTTGAAGATGTAAAAGCGTCTGGCCTCTAGATCGAACAACACAGCTTGGCGCTCGTGCAACGACAACCACGGCAAGCCGTAAAACACAATTTGTGTCGCCCACACAAAAAACCAACGCCAGTTGGTGAAGAAGCCCGTCACGGCACGGGCGTAGATCTTGGCCTGCGACTGGTACAACGAGACCGTGACGGCCTCGTCAGAAGCGACCGCTTGGTGCGTGCGGCGGGCGACTTCGGAGGGCTCGCGGGTGGGGGTCATGTTGCTCATGCTAGGTGCCAGTGGCCTCTACGCTAACAGCGCGTGGCCAACGGGCTTCAGTTACCAGACTTGCTGAACTTGCCCGCGTTGCTCAAGCTCCACACATAGGCGGTGAGCACATGAATTTGGTCGCCCGTGAGCTTGGCGCTTTGTGCGGGCATGACGTTAAGCTTGCCTTTGTTGACCATGGTCGCCACGTGGTCCACACCCCAGCCGTGCAACCACACGTCGTCGGTGAGGTTGGGCGCGCCCAATGCGGTATTGCCTTTACCGTCCATGCCGTGGCATGCAGCACAAGCCACAAACTTGCTCTTGCCAAACGCAGCCTTGATCGAATCGTGTGGACTGCCAGACAAGCTCAACACGTAGTGGGCCAAGTTAGTCACATCTTCACCGGTTCCGACCGCGGCTGCCATCGGCGGCATCATGCCTTGTCGGCCCTGGGTAATGGTGGTTTTGATGGTCTCGGGGTCGCCGCCGTACAACCAGTCTTTGTCAGTCAGATTGGGGAAGCTCTTGGAGCCGCGCGCATCGGAGCCGTGGCACTGCGCACAGTTGTTCATGAACAAGCGCTCGCCAATGGCGTGTGCCTTGGGGTCCCTGGCGACCTCCTCTACGGGCATGGCGTTGAATGCGGCGTAGATAGGCTCAATGCGGTCTTGGTACTTTTGTACCTCAGTCGCGTGCTGACCTGTTGAAGTCCAGCCCAAACGGCCAGGGTCGGAGCCCAAGGTGGGATACAAGAATGCGTACAACAGACCAAAACACACTGTCATGATGAACAAGCCAACCCACCACCGTGGCAAGGGGTTGTTCATTTCGCACAGGTCTTCGTCCCACACGTGGCCCGTGGTGTTATCGCTGGTGGGTTTGACCTTGGTTGTACCGCTGATCCACAACAGCACGGCACACAACAAAATACTTGTCACCGTAATGATGGCAACGTAGTTGGACCAAAAATCACTAATAAAGTCGCTCATGGCGTGCCTCTGTCATGCCAGCGCAAAGCGCGCCGATGGGTTTTCTAAGGGTTGTCTACTTGTTTACTGGCCGACTCAATGAAGCACTTCGTCGTCAAAGGGCAACCGAGCAGCCTCTTCAAAATCTGCCTTGTTACGCCTTGACCAGGCCCAACCCACGATGGTGAGAAAAGCCACGAAGCTCACCACCGTAACGATGGCGCGAATGTCATTGATATCCATAGCGCGAGTCCCTATTGCGTGCGTACACGCTCATTTAAAAGACGTACCCATGACCTGCAAATAGGCCACCAAGGCGTCCATTTCGGTCTTACCTTCAACGTCGGCTCTGGCATTCGCCACATCCTCGTCTGTGTACGGTACGCCCAGTTGCTGCATACCTTTGACGTGTTGGGTCATGGCATCGGCGGGCACCATTGCGGTGTTAAGCCATGGGTAAGCGGGCATGTTGGACTCGGGCACCAAGTCACGCGGATTGTTTAAGTGGATACGGTGCCATTCGTCGCTGTAACGTCCGCCCACGCGTGCCAAATCTGGACCTGTGCGCTTGCTGCCCCACTGAAAGGGATGGTCGTACACAAATTCACCAGCTCGTGAGTAGGGACCATAGCGCAATGTTTCGGCCTGAAAGGGACGAATCATTTGCGAGTGGCAGTTGTAGCAGCCTTCGCGTATGTAAACGTCGCGTCCAGCCAGTTGCAGGGCTGTGTAGGGCTTTAGACCGGGTGCAGCCTCGGTGGTCGAGTGCTGAAAAAATAGAGGCACGATTTCAACCAAGCCCCCCACCGCTAGGACGATGGTGATTAGCACGATCATTAAGAAGTTGTTGGTCTCGATACGCTCGTGCGTGAAACCCTTGATTTTTTGGTCAGACATGTTGTTCGTTCTTTGTCGAATCTGTGGGTTGATCACGCGTGAGATAGGCGTGGTGAGGGAATGCCCGCAGTGTGAATGGTGTTGGCGCGTACGCCTGCCATCGCCGTCATGTAAACGTTCCAAGCCATCACACACATACCGCCCAAGTACATCAAGCCGCCCACCAAACGCACCACATAGAACGGGAAGGTTGCTTTCACAGACTCCACAAAGGTGTAGGTCAAGCTGCCGTCGGGGTTGATGGAGCGCCACATCAGGCCTTGCATCACACCAGCAATCCACATCGCAGCGATGTACAACACAATGCCCATAGTGGCCACCCAAAAGTGGATCTCAATGGCTTTGATGGAATGCATTTCCTTGCGGCCAAACAAGCGTGGGATGAGGTAGTACATCGAGCCCATGGTGATGAAACCCACCCAACCCAAGGCACCAGAGTGCACGTGACCAATGGTCCAGTCGGTGTAGTGGCTCAAGGCATTTACAGTCTTGATAGACATCATGGGGCCTTCAAACGTGGACATGCCATAGAAGGACAAGGACACGATCAGGAAGCGCAGGATGGGGTCATCACGAAGTTTGTGCCATGCGCCAGACAGGGTCATGATGCCGTTGATCATGCCGCCCCAGCTGGGTGCCAACAAAATGAGCGAGAACACCATCCCCACAGACTGTGTCCAATCGGGTAATGCGGTGTAGTGCAAGTGGTGAGGACCGGCCCACATGTAGGTGAATATCAGCGCCCAGAAGTGCACGATAGACAAGCGGTAGCTGTAAACAGGCCGACCCGCTTGTTTGGGGATGTAGTAATACATCATGCCTAAGAAGCCTGCCGTCAAGAAAAAGCCGACGGCATTGTGGCCGTACCACCACTGCACCATGGCGTCTTGCACACCGGCATAGACCGAGTACGATTTCATCATGCCAACCGGCAGCGCCACGTTGTTGACGATGTGCAACATGGCTACGGCGATGATGAATGCACCATAAAACCAGTTGGCCACATAGATATGGCGTACTTTGCGAATGCCGATGGTGCCGAAAAACACAATCGCATAAGCCACCCAGACCACGGCAATCAACAAGTCAATGGGCCATTCCAGCTCGGCGTATTCGCGTGACTGGGTGTAACCCAAGGGCAATGTGATGGCAGCGGCCACAATCACCGCTTGCCAGCCCCAGAAGGTGAATTCGGCGAGCTTGTCAAAAATCAAACGGGTATGACAGGTGCGCTGCACCACGTAATAACTCGTCGCAATGAGTCCTGAGCCACCGAAGGCGAAGATCACGGCGTTGGTGTGCAGCGGGCGCAAACGACCGTAGCTCAACCAAGAAATACCCATATTGAGCTCGGGCCACGTCAGCTGGGCGGCAATGATCACCCCCACCAACATACCCACGACGCCCCACACAATGGTCATGATGGCGAACTGCCTGACAACACGGTCGTTGTAGGTTGTCGCGTTGACGGCACTCTCAAACATGCAAAACTCCAGAAGCTTGTTGGGATTGAGTGTGCCCCAGTAGAAACCCTGATACCTTGACTTATATCAATCGCAACCTGTTTTGTCGTGGATAAGTAGGGAGAAAGGCGCGTGATCCAGTGGCTCCGATAGCAGGATGAGTGTTGCGAGACTAATCTTCGTCCTTCAAAATACGGGCACCCTCACCTTCCAAATGATCGAACTGGCCGCTGAATACGGCCCACCCGAACAGGCCGATGATGACCAGCACCAATGCGACGGAAATGGGAACCAACAGATACAGGATTTCCATAAGCTTTAAGCCTCCAAGTCGCAACGGCCCGCTAAGTTAATCATCGCCGGCCTGTTGATCGGCTAACGCTTGAACGTTCACAAGACATTGAGCGGAATCTTTGCGTACGCAACGCCATTACCCTCCGCCGGTGGCAGCTCGCCCGCGCGAATGTTAATTTGTACGGCCGGCAATATGAGTGTGGGCATAGCCAACGTGGCATCGCGCGCGGTACGCATGGTGATGAACTCAGCTTCGCTGATCCTGTCGTTGACATGGATGTTGCGCGCACGCTGCTCGGCCACTGTGGTCTCAAAACGCACCTCGCGTTCGCTGGGTGGGTAGTCGTGGCACATGAACAAACGGGTCTCGCCGGGCAGGCTCAAGATGCGGCGCGCCGAGGCAAACAGCGTCTTGGCGTCGCCACCGGGGAAGTCACAGCGCGCAGTGCCCACATCAGGCATGAACAAGGTGTCACCCACAAATACAGCATCGCCAATTTGGTAGGCCACGCAAGCCGGCGTATGCCCTGGCACGTACAACACTTTGCCATTTAAGTCGCCAAACGCAAACGTCTCGTCTTCTTCAAACAAATGGTCAAACTGCGAGCCGTTGACCGCAAACCCTGGCTCTAAATTGAACACACCCTTGAAGGTCGTTTGCACCGTGGAAATGTGGCCGCCAATGGCAATGCGCCCGCCCAGCTTGCTGCGCAGGTATGGCGCGCCCGAGAGGTGATCCGCATGGGCGTGGGTTTCGAGAATCCAGGTCACGCTCAAATCGTTGGCCTCGACGTAATCAACCACGGCATCAGCACTGGTGTGGCTGGTGCGGCCAGACTTAGGGTCGTAATCGAGCACAGAGTCGATGATGACGCAGCTCGAACCTTTACCGCTATGAACCACGTAGGTCACGGTGAAAGTGTCGGGATCAAATAGGCCTTGGACGAGCGGTTTATTGGACATGGCGTTTTCCTTTTCTCGCAATCTAGCGGGGGCTCCCCCCAGTTCGCGTATAGGTTAACCACATCCACTGCGACCGACTTTGATTTAAAGCAAAGCAGATGCACTTAGTGCAGGAAATCAGTGCTTGGCACTCAAGCGCATCGCGTTACCCACCACCACAAGTGAACTGGCGGCCATGCCCAAGCCTGCCGCCCATGGGGCTAACAAACCCGCAACCGCCAGGGGCACTGCCACCAAGTTGTAGGCCAGCGCCCAAGCCAAATTTTGCTGGACCACCTGCATGGTGGCCTTGGCCAACTCGCGCGTCGCAGCCACATGACCCAACTGTGCACCCTGAATGATCAGGTCGGTACGGTTTTGCACCAAGGCTGCAGCCTGCCCAAGTGTGAACGACACATCAGCCTGTGCCAGTACGGGTGCATCGTTGATACCGTCGCCCACCATGACCACGCGCTCGCCAGCGGCCTGCCAAGCGCATATGGCGTCTAACTTGCCTTGCGGCGACACGGCCGCCCCGACACTGGCCCATTGCCAGGAGGCACCGTGGCTCAATGCCCCCGCAACAGCTTGCACAGCCCCCGACTGGTCGCCTGATAGCAGGCGAAGTCTCAGGCCTTGATCGGCCAAAGCCTGTAGGGCTGGCGCGGCATCATCACGAATGGCCTCGGTCAATTCAAAGTGCGCCACGCCCATACCGTCGCAGCTAACAAAAACACGTGGGCCATCCCATGCCGGCAGCTGCGTCCAGTCACCGCCGACAAACTGCGACGACCCCAAGCGCCAGACATGCGCATCAATGGTGGCTTGCACGCCCAGACCGGCGTGTTCAGCCAAGTCCTCACAAGCCAAAATCGCTTCGGTGCGGGTGCCAGCGGTAAAGCGCGCAAGCGCTTTGGACGCCGGGTGCATGGACGCACCAGCCAACACCTGCGTGGCGGCTAAGACGTGCTCGCGCGTCCATTTGGCGGCCGGCTGCTGCTGAAGCTGTAGCCGTTGCACTTGCAACTGGTCTTTGGTTAGCGTGCCAGTTTTATCAAACACCACCGTGGTTGCACCACTGAGCGCCTCCAGCGCTTGCAAACGGCGCAATAAGACGCCCTTGCCCGCCAAGCGTCCGGCGCTGGCCAACATGGCCGTTGGTGTGGCCAAGGACAGTGCGCAGGGACAGGTCACGATCAATACGGCTACCGCAACGGCCAGGGCCTGGCTGGGTGCTTGCGTCCACCAATACAAGCCCGTGGCAGTCGCCAGTAACAACACCACCACAAGAAACGGTGCGGCAACCCTATCGGCGATTTGGGCCAAGCGTGGTTTGTCGGTCGCGGCTCGCTCCATCAGCGCCACAATTTGGGCAAAGCGCGTATTGAGGCCCAACTGCGTGACCCGCATGCGAAGTGGCTGACCGACGTTCAAGCTACCCGCCACTAAGCTATCGCCTCGCGTTTTATGCACTGGCTTGGACTCACCGGTGAGCAGCGCCTCGTCGGTGGTCGCTTGCGCATTCAACAACACACCATCAGCGGGTAGCGCCTGACCAACGGCCACGTGCAACACATGCGCTAAGCGCACGCTGCGGGAAGAGATACGTTGCAGCTCGCCAGTTTGAGACTCTAACAATACAGAGTCTGGCAAGCGGTGCGCAATGGCGTCTAGGGCGCCCGCCGTTCGGTCGCGCGCCTTAAGCTCCCAGTAACGGCTGGCCAACAAAAAGAACACAAACATGGTGAGCGAGTCAAACCACACCTGCGCGCCCCACGGCCCGTCCGGCTCTAATGTCGCGGCCACACTGGCAGCGAAGGCGACCGCGATGCCAATGCTCACGGGCGTGTCCATACCCACGCGCCATTGTTTGGCCTCGCGCCAAGCGGCGGTAAAAAACGTTTGCGCGGCAAACACCATCACCGGCAAGGTGAGCAGCAAGCTTGCCCAGCGCAGCAGCTGTTCGATGTCGGGGGGTATGTCGCCGGGTTCGGCCACGTAGGCAGGCCACGCGTACATCATGACTTGCATGGTGCAGAAGCCCGCCACAAACAAACGCCACAGCGCGCTGCGGCTGACTTGCATGCGCTCGGTCAGGCTAAACGCGTCGCGCGCAGGCAGCAACCGATAACCCTTATCACCCGCCGCCTTGGCCCACTGGGACGCGGTGGTTATGGCGGGGTCCCACCATACCGTGATGCGACGCGTGGCGGCATTGACCTCCACACCCTGAATACCCGGGACCGCCTCGACCGCCGCCGTCACCGCGTCTGCGCACGCCGCACAATACATGCCTTGTACCACCAAGATCGAGCAGGCTTGCGCACGTGTACTGCCGTCCGGCGAGGTGGCGGTACTAATTTTCGTGAACGCGCTTTGCTCAACCGAATCGTCCAAGCTGGCAAAGTCGTCGCCCACAGTGAGTGAGCCGCGGTGCTCGGCACCCCATGTCCAGCTTTGTGATGGTGAGACTTGCGTCATCGATACAACTTAAAAATTGATTTCTTCTTCATGGCACCGTCTTCTCAACGTTTGGAGCCTCCCGTAGACGCGTTGCATAACCTAGGAATTCCCCTGAATCAGCGACCACTTTTACGGCCCGTTGTGGGGTTTTGTCGCCTACCCATTGCCCCTTATCACAACACCAATTGCGGCCGGCACTGGTTATCGACTCGAAAAAATCGCACTTTCGCCAGCTTCTTGTCAGGGTTTTATCTGATGCAGAATTTTCCAATCGGGGACAATCTTGCGCTTATTTTTTCTGATGACCAGATACTGAACATGTCTATTTCTAAGTGGCAACGTCGCACCCTCGAAATTCTAGATCAAGGCAAACCCGGCGATCATGCGAGCATCGTCAGCGATTGGTTTTTAATCGTACTGGTCATATCCAACGTCTTCGCTGTCGTGTTGGAATCTGTCAATAGCCTCGAGGCGCGCTTCCACCAGGAGTTCGCGGCGTTCGAGGTATTCAGCCTGGTTTTGTTTTCGTTGGAGTATGTGGCCCGATTTTGGGCAAGTGGCAGCATCGTCCCGCAGCACCCATCAATCGGTCGCCGACGCTATGCCCTTAGTTTTTATGGCTTGGTGGACTTGCTATCCATCGCCCCGTTCTACTTGGCGTTCGTGTTCCCAGGGCTGGACTTGAGAGTCTTGAGAGTCTTGCGTTTGTTACGGGTACTCAAAATTTCACATTTCAATACTGCCTTAGAAGACCTTTTCCAGGCTATTTGGCACGAGCGCAAGACGCTTTTTTCAGCTGTCTATTTGCTATTGATCGCTACGCTATTGAGCGCATCGATCATGTACTTTGCCGAGACTGAAGCGCAACCTGAAAAGTTCTCATCGATACCCGCATCGATGTATTGGGCTTTCATCACACTGACCACCGTGGGCTACGGCGACGTATCGCCTGTCACTTGGGTTGGGCAAGTGGTTTCAGTCATTACCGCTTTCATGGGCGTCAGTACCATCGCGCTGTTGACGGGCGTCGTTGCAACGGCATTCAACAACCAATTGGAGCGCCGAAAGGCGATGTTGGAAAACGAAGTTAGCGAGGCCTTAGCCGATGGCATCTTGTCCGAGGATGAGCTCGCCTCCATCTACCTTCTGCAAAAGCGCCTGAACTTGGACGACGACATCGTTGAAGTGTTGATTGCCCAATACAAAAACAAACGCATCGATGGCGGTGACTCGAACGCCGCCTGAAAACTTAACAAAACACTTCGACTTATCCTCGCTGGGGCATCACAAATGAAGGATCAGCGCGGCGCGCTGAGGGTGACACGCAAGCCACTCGGCACTCGATTGGTCAAGACCAAACTGCCGTCCATGGCGGTCATCAGGTTCAGCGCGATCGACAAGCCCAAGCCGGTCCCACCGGTTTGTCGGTTGCGTGAAATTTCTTGACGCACAAACGGCTGCAATACCGCCTGTAAGTCGGACTCGGGCAAGCCCGGCCCCTCGTCTTCCACCACGATGCACCAGTTCCCAGGCCGATCCGGGTCTTGGCAAACCAAAGTAAGCGTGGCGCTGTAACCGTAAGTGATGGCGTTATGCACCACATTGCTCAACACACGGCGTAGCGCGGCCACATCCGTGTTGACCAAGCAATCGCAGTCGGCACCCAGCACTTGCACCGCCCAGCCCAAGTCTTCCCACTCAGTGAGCTGGGTTTGCAAGAGCTGATTCAAATACACCGCTTGGCGCTGCGGTTGCGCGTGCCAGCTTCGGGCCAACGCCAGGCCGTCTTGCACCAGATCCTGCATTTCACTCAGGTCGGCTTGCATGCGCTGACGCAGGGCCTCATCGTTGACCCACTCAGTTTTTAACCGCAAGCGCGTCAGCGGTGTTTGCAAGTCGTGGGCGATCGCCGCGAGCACTTGGGTTTGCTGCGCCATGTGCCGTTGCAGCTGAGCTTGCATGTGATTGAAGGCTTGTGCGGCTTGGCGCACTTCGGTGGGGCCGCTGTCGGTCAGGGGCGCTCGGTTGGGGTGGGCGGCTAGGTCTAAAGCGGCTTGTGTCATCCGCTTGAGGGGGCGCGTGGCGTAGATCACCGCCAGCCAAGACAACAGCGCCAGTCCCACCAGCACGGTCAAAGCCACCAGTCCCCAAGGGGTGTTGCTGCTCGACCCAGACAAGCCCATGGCCGTTGGTGCGGGCCAACGCGCGTTCAGGCGTGCGTAGACGGTGGTGCCATCAATCAAGCGCAAGGACACCCAAGTTTGTGCGCGCGACCGAGGCCCGTGATGCACCTCATCATCCTCTTGATCGTGATCCGGCAAGAGATGCCGCACCTGGGGTTGACGCTGGGACAGTTCCTCTTTCAAATAAATCGCAAACGTGCGCAGGTAAGGTGGCATTGGTGTGGCGCTCGCCAACCAAGCTTCAGGCGGGTCGAGCCGCCAACGCACGCGGCGCTGTGGCGCCTCGTCCACCCAGCGCTCGCGCTGCTCCGGAGTGAGCGTGTCCAACCAATCGGCAGAGGCCGCCAGATCCTGTGTCACCTTAGCGTGGAACACCGCTTGTCCGCGAACCATGCGCTCATCCAATGCCAACCATGCCGCCGCGGCCAGCACCAAGGCCAACCCCATCAACCACACCCACAACAGACGGGCGAACAGACTTTGCGGCCAGAATTTTGTCAACGTGTCGCTCATTCGGTCAGCACCTCTGTGGCCAGGACATAGCCTTCGCTGCGCACCGTTTTGATCAGTCCCAAACTGCGCGCTGGTTCACCCAAACGTAAACGCAGTCGGCTGATAAGTAGATCGATGGATCGGTCAAATGCATCGGCCGCTCGCCCTTGGGTGAGCTCTAGCAACTGGTCACGCGTGAGCACCTTGTTGGCGTGTTGGAGCAAGACCTGCAGCAAACGGTACTCACCGGACGTCAGCACCAAGAGCACGCCCTCTGGGTTGCGCACCTGACGCACCACCGCATCCAGCACATAACCCGAAAAACGCCACCGATTGGGACTGTAGACTGCTTGCAAATTCGAAGGCAACGCGCGGGAGCGGCGCAAAATGGCGCGGATGCGCGCCAACAGTTCGCGTGGCACGAAGGGCTTGCCCAAATAGTCGTCAGCACCCATCTCCAGCCCCAAAATACGATCGGCGTCCTCTGTACGGGCCGTGAGCATGAGGATCGGTAAAGCGCGGTGAACGCCCCCCTGGGCACGCAGGTCGCGGCAAATCGTCAGGCCATCTTCGCCGGGCATCATCACATCGAGTATCAGCAGGTCCACGCGCTGCGATTGAAGCACTTGACGCATCTCGCGCCCACTGGCGGCTGTGCTGCACTGGAGCCCGTTTTGCGCCAGATACTGCGCCGTCAATTGGCGGATTTCGGGGTCGTCATCGACCAATAAAACGTGGTCTGTGGTGGTTGTCATGCTGCCATCATACGAGCCCGACTCGTTATTTTTGTATCAAAACATGTCTGGCGACTGTGCAGACAATTGCGCTTACAAAACGCGCTGTTACAGACACTTCTTTTGACCTCTTGCGCGGTTCAATAGAGCCATCTGACGCCCGTCAGAGACCGCCCAAAGCGGATTCACCCCTTCAAGGAGTCTGAAATGAACAAACGAATGATCTGGATTTTATCGGCTGCGTTGCTCAGCGGCGTCAGTGTGGCGGCCATCGCCTCGAACCACGGTATGGACAAACACCACGACGGCAAATACCAAGAAGCCCGAATCGCCAAAATCGAACAATCGCTGAAATTACAAGACACGCAAATCGAGGCTTGGAACACCTACAAAAAGCAAATGAGCGCAATGGCTCAAATGCAAGAAAAAAACCGTGCGACCATGCAGGATGCTCGACAAGCCTTAATGAGCCAACTCAGCCCTGACCAGCAAAAATCCTTTAATGACATGCATGGTAAAGGTAAGCGTCACGAGCGTGGAGACAAACAGGGCAAGCGTGAGGGTTGCCAACACTGATTCACACATCAAAAAAGAACCCCCATCCGCTGGCGCCGGTTTGGGGGCTTTTTACCGCTGTGGCGGGGGACGGAATCAAACCATCGACACGCGGATATTCAATCTGATACTGAGTCGAAATTTTTCACTCACTCGCAACGGCATCACCCGGCAATGAAGCGCTTAAAACTCCGCCCCGCAGGCTACCGTCCACGACTACATAGAGAGCGGGAGATCCGATTCACGCAGGTCAGACGCGCGGGTAATCATGTAATCACTCGTTAACGCATCCACAAGCCCCGCCTCGCCTAAATAGGCCACCAGTGATTTAAACGACGAATGATCAAGCGCTTTTGAGTGCTTATGAATACTTGAGAGTCTCGCAATAGACCTCTGAAGCCGCCCCTGCTTTTCCGAAATAAGGTCTAGTACAAGCATTGTTTGACCGACGATTAAATTATCGAGCTTTGCGTCCGAAGCACTTGGCAAAAGGCGCTCTCGATTAAGTCGGCAAAATTCCTTGACGCATGTTGGGATAGTCAGTGGAGGCTTCATAGATACGCTCAAGGGATTACTTGTGGGAGAACCTTACGCCCACTCTCTAACCCATGCAACACCAGCTTCGAATGAGCGTCCAGCAATTAGAAAATGGAGCGCTCTGGCCGGCCTTTGGAAATTTCAACGCGCCTGGAATGCTGCATAACTCATTGAATCATTGAGGGTTTTCCCTACTCATCGGTTGCGAGACTTTCATTTTTGTTAACAATTAATATAAAATTTGTACACACTTATTTTGGTGCAGGTGATAACCATCAAATTTTTCGGAGGATTGAGATGGCAGGCATACCGCTATCACGCCTTTCAACTACAAGAAAGCTACCAGCGACGATTCCCAACGTAACCTACCGCTTTTACAGCTCATTGTGGGATCGTGAGCGCGGCAGACGGTTTCGAGACTTGCCAGCATTTCGTGGTTTTGTCGGATATCAAGTGAGGCTTATCACGACACTAATTGCTAACTGCAATGGTTATCAGCTCGAAGACCCTGTGGTAATCGCACAGGCAAATTTCCCTCTCAGGGAATCCGATCTCTTTGAAATGCAGGGACTTTTGGAAGAACTAGAGGCACAGGGATTGGTCTCAAGCGACACTGCGGCAGTCGTCGCAACCGAGATTGAAATCCTGCGTGAGCGCTTATTCGACGACGTAAACGTATGAGCAGTGAAAAAATAAATTTCAACGGCCATCAGTTGATTGCCGGCTAGGCCACAAAAAGCCGCAACTTTAGCTGCGCGATGACAGCACCCACCCTACCGAGTTTCGTCGACCAATGGTACAAAGACGCTCAAGTGCTGGATCGCAGGTTTAAGGATCTGCCAGCCAGGCGGGCATTCATCGCGTACCAAATCCGGTTGCTCAATTCCCTAATTGCTCAGACTAAAGGGCGTTTGATCGGAAGCTCTGAAACAATAATCGCTTACAACGCATATTTCGTTGAAAGTGATTTCGATGATCTTCTGACACTGATTACGGATTTAGAGGATGCAGCCCTGCTAGACGACGGTGAGCGAGAGCTGTTATGTGAAAAGTTGATCGACCTGTGTGATCATTACAGACGCAGGCCAGACGACTTCAAACGAGTTTCTCGTTAGCAAAGCGAAAACTTTTATACCTTTTGCACTACCGAGCCGCAAAATTTGACCCGATGCTTGTTAAAAATCGCAAAACGACAAACAAAAACAGCACCCGAAGGTGTTGTAAGTGCTTGATTTAACTGGTGGTGGTACAGGGTTCGAACCTGTGACCCCTGCCGTGTGAAGACGTATTGCAATATCAATTTATCTATACGAATCAATAGCTTAGAACTATTTGGACATCAACCGTCAATACTTTTGACGCTTGTGCTTTTTCTGCGTGTTGACGTTGCGGCAACTGTCAAAAATGAGGGGGCCCTTGCATGACTTGGTTCAAAGATTTTGAACCTATGCGGCGAGCGTCTCCAGGATGT
>Ga0102901_1000331_pt1 | contig 17971 bp, 17 predicted proteins | sample Colrivmet1555A02_FD_78456 | JGI IMG/M metagenome (GOLD analysis project Ga0102901, IMG submission 78456) | Estuarine microbial communities from the Columbia River estuary - metaG 1555A-02 | ecosystem: Environmental > Aquatic > Marine > Intertidal zone > Estuary | place: USA: Columbia River... | reverse complement strand
CGGTGGCACTGGTACCGGTGCTGCGCCAATCATCGCACAAGCCGCACGCGAGCTTGGTGTTTTGACCGTTGGTGTTGTGACCAAGCCGTTCCAGTTTGAAGGTGCCAAGCGCATGAAGCAAGCTGAGGAGGGCATCGAGGCTCTGCAAAAGGTTGTTGATACGCTGATCATCATTCCAAACCAGAACCTGTTCCGTCTGGCCAATGAAAAGACAACATTCACCGAGGCATTCCAGCTTGCTGATGATGTGCTTTATCAAGGTGTTAAGGGCGTGACTGACCTGATGGTTCGTCCAGGCCTGATTAACCTCGACTTTGCTGACGTTCGCGCCGTGATGGACGAAATGGGCAAGGCGATGATGGGTACAGGCGAGGCCGAAGGCGAAAACCGCGCTATTGAGGCTGCCGAGAAGGCGATTGCAAACCCACTGCTCGACGAGATTTCTCTCGAAGGGGCACGTGGCGTTCTGATCAACATCACCGGTGGTTACGACCTGACATTGTTCGAACTTGACGAAGCGGCCAACAAAATCCGCGAAAAGGTCGATCCAGAAGCCAACATCATTGTGGGTTCCACGCTGGACACATCCATGGAAGGCCGTATGCGCGTTTCAGTGGTTGCGACTGGTATCGATGCCGCGATCAAGCGTGATGACATGCCACTTCCACGTCGTTCCATGGCGTCACCTTTGAAGATGCAACAGGTTGCTGAAGACGTTCCAGCACCACGCCAAGCTGCACCTGCACCACGTCAAGCCGCACCAGTTGCAGCCCGCGTTGCACCAGCTGCCGCGCCAGTGATGCAAGAACGCGCACCAGCGCCAGCACCACAGTCGCGTACATTGTTCGAAGATATGGACGATGAAATGCATGTTGAAGAAATCGAAGACGATTTCGCCGATATTCATGAGGCCTTGGCTGAGGAAGACCACGGCGAATTGCCGCCACCAGCCTATAAGCCACGCCCAGAGCCACGCATTGATGCAACAGAATCATTTGTTGCACCGCGCGCACCTTCCGCTGGCACACCATCGCCAGAGGCACTTGCGCGTTTGCAGGACGCAGTGAACAAAGCGCCATCCCAGCAGCGTGCGCCAGTCGCGCGAACAACTGCAGAAGCCGAGCGTCCACGGTTCGGGATCAACTCTTTGATCAACCGCATGACGGGTTCGGCAGGCGAGGCACAACAGCCAAGCCGTTCACAGCCACAGGTGACTGCACTTCGCGACGAGCCAGCACATGACGTTGACCCAGAGCAAGAGCGTATCGAGATCCCTGCGTTCCTGCGTCGTCAGGCAAATTAATCTACCGCGCGTTACTTTGTGACGCTAGGTAACAAGTATTGAGGCCGCCCCAACGGGCGGCCTTTTTCGTTGTATTACAATGGCTTGCGGCATTGTTTCAATCGTGTTTCAGACGGTTGCAAAGCGTGAATTGAGTGGGGGCGCTGTGCACATTAGGTAATGGTCAACAAAAGATGAAATTACCTGAGGCGCGAATCTGTGCAGACAACTTTAAAATCAATCGTCACATTCGAGGGCATCGGCTTGCATACCGGCCGTCCTGCGACGCTTGTTTTGCGCCCAGCCTCTGCAAATACAGGGATCGTATTTCGCCGCGTTGATGTTGATGCCGCCGACAATACATTGCCTGCGCTGTGGGACCATGTGATTGTCTCTCCGCTTAACACGCGTTTGACCAACGCCGAAGGCCTGACCGTATCTACGATCGAGCATTTGATGGCAGCCCTGTCGGGCACTGGTGTGCATAACGTTGTGATTGATATCGACGGTCCAGAAGTGCCGATCATGGACGGTTCTTCCGCTGCATTCGTGCGCGGGATCGTGGAGGCGGGGTTAACGCTTCACGCTGCACCACTTTATGCGATTGAGATTTTGCGCGAAGTTGAAGTTGTTGATGGGCCTGCAATGGCGCGTTTGTCACCTGCGACCAGCCTGCAAATCGAATTCAACATTGATTTTGCCGACGCGGCGATCGGGCATCAGGAAAAAACGCTGAACATGGCGAATGGCACATTTGTGCGCGAGCTGTGTGATAGTCGCACGTTCTGCCGGAGTTCCGATGTGGATGCGATGCGGGCCAATGGCTTGGCCTTGGGTGGCACGCTTGAGAATGCGGTCGTGGTTGATGGCGATCAGGTCTTGAGCCCGGGTGGTTTGCGCCATGCTGACGAGGCTGTACGCCATAAGATGCTTGATGCATTGGGTGATCTTTACACGGCTGGCGCGCCAATCATGGGCCGTTATACAGGCCAGCGTGCAGGGCATGCGATGACCAACCGCCTGTTGAAGGCCCTTTTTGCTGATCCAACCGCATGGCGTTTCACCCGTTGTGACGCAAAAATTGCCGCAAGATTACCCGGTGTTGGCGTGAGCAAGGCCGATCTTTTCGCGGTTGCATAAGCTTCAATGTGCAGAGTTGCGCAGGAAGTCGTCAAAAGGCATTTTGCCTCCGATTTTTCTATGCTAGACCAAGGACAATACGCCGGAGCACGCCGCTCCAGAGCGACGTTTGAGGTGCGAGGACAGTCGATGTCAGGAACCAAGGATCATTTTGGGATGACAGTAAGCCGTTTGGGCTGCGTGTTAGCGCTTGGGCTGCTTGTCGCTTGTGGTAACTTTGATCCTGCCAGCACGCCTGGTGCCTTGGAAAAATATACCGCTGCCGAGATTTTCGAGCGCGGTGAATATGAGCTGGAGCGCGGTAAACCGGCGGATGCGGCGACGTATTTCGGTGAGATCGAGCGGCTTTACCCCTATTCGGATTTCGCAAAGCGGGCATTGATCATGCAGGCCTATTCTTTCCATAAGGATAAGGATTATCCAAATAGCCGTGGTGCCGCACAGCGCTATATCGATTTTTATCCAGCGTCTGAGGATGCAGCCTATGCGCAGTATTTGCTGGCGCTGTCCTATTACGATCAGATTGATGAAATCGGCCGCGATCAAGGGCTGACGTTCCAGGCGTTGCAAGCGTTGCGTGCTGTGATTGAGCAGTATCCGGACACAGAATATGCCCGTTCGTCTATTTGGAAGTTTGATTTGGCGTTTGACCATCTGGCCGCCAAAGAGATGGAAATCGGCCGTTATTACCTGAAGCGCAAGCATTATGCAGCGGCGGTGAACCGTTTCCGTATTGTTGTCGAGGACTTCCAGACGACGTCGCATACGGCAGAAGCGTTGCACCGTTTGGTTGAGGCTTATCTATCGCTTGGCTTGACGGATGAGGCGCAAACCGCGGGTGCGATTTTGGGCCATAACTACCAATCTACGGAATGGTATGATGATAGCTATGCGCTGCTGACAGGGCAGGGACTTGAAGCGAAAACGGCCGGTGATAACTGGCTAGCTTCGATTTACCGTCAGGTCCTGCGCGGTGAGTGGTTGTGATCGGGAGATGGGTTAAAACCCATCCTACGCAGACATGCTTCGCCACATAGATATCCGTGACATGCTCATTATTGATCGGTTGGAACTGTCGTTCCAGCCGGGTCTTAATGTGCTGACTGGCGAAACCGGTGCGGGAAAATCGATTCTCTTGGATAGTCTCGGATTTGTTCTGGGCTGGCGTGGCCGTGCCGAATTGGTACGTGCGGGTGCCGAACAGGGCGAGGTAACGGCGGCGTTTGATTTGCCTGCAGGCCATGCGGGTCGTGTCGTTTTGGAAGAAGCGGGTATTGAGATTGAAGATGGCGAAGTGATTTTGCGCCGTATCAACACGCGCGATGGACGTAAGACGGCGTGGATCAATGATCGCCGTGTCAGCGGTGAAGTGCTGCGCAATCTGTCGGAAACGCTTGTTGAGTTGCACGGTCAGCATGATGATCGCGGGCTGCTCAATCCGCGTGGCCATCGCCTTATGCTGGATACCTTTGCGGGGCTTGATGCGGATATTGAGAAATGCCATGTCGCTTGGCGCGCATTGTCAGTCGCTGCAAAAGCGTTGAAGGCCGCGGAGGTCCGTGTGGCAGAGGCCCGCGCCGAGGAAGAGTATTTGCGCCATGCGGTCGCTGAGTTGGATGCGCTGATGCCATTGGCGGGCGAAGAGGCGACATTGGACACCCAGCGCCGCTTGATGCAGGCCGCCGAAAAGATCCGTTCGGATATTGTGAAGGCCCGCGAGGCGATTGGTTTGCAAGGTGCCGAGGGTGCGGTGTCGGAGGCCGTGCGCTGGTTGAACGGTGTTGCGGGCAAGGCCGAGGGCGGTTTGGATAGTGCTTTGGAAGCGCTGGAACGGGCCGCTTTGGCGTTGGACGAGGCGCAGGGCGGCGTCGAGGATTGCCTTGAGCAACTGTCCTTTAATCCGTCGGAATTGGAAGATGTTGAGGAGCGCTTGTTTGCGATCCGTGGCTTGGCGCGCAAGCATAATGTGCTGGCAGATGAGCTTGGCCCGTTTGCGGATGAGTTGCGCGCACGGCTTGGGTTTCTGGACGGAAGTGCCAAGGAATTGAAGGCCTTGCAGGGTGATGTTCAGACGGCACAAGCGGCCTATGATGCTGGCGCGGATCGGCTGACGGCGGCACGTAAGGTGGCGGCCAAGAAGCTGGATAAGGCGATGGCAGCGGAGTTGGCGCCCCTCAAAATGGAACGCGCTGTGTTTGTGACCGAAGTCGTTGCGGCGGACGCTGGACCTGAGGGGCGCGACGCGGTGGCGTTTACGGTTGCGACGAATCCGGGTGCACCTGCGGGACCGATCAACAAGATTGCTTCTGGCGGGGAACTGTCGCGGTTCCTGCTGGCGCTGAAGGTGTGTCTAACGGAAACCGACGCGGGCCTTACGATGATTTTCGACGAGATCGACCGTGGTGTCGGTGGGGCTACTGCGGATGCTGTGGGTCGTCGTTTGGCGGATTTGGCCAAGGGCGGACAGGTTTTGGTTGTCACGCACTCGCCACAAGTGGGGGCTTGGGTGGTCATCATTGGCGGGTTGAAAAGCGGCAGACGAAGACGGAAACGCTCTCGACGGTGACGCCGCTTGATGCCGACGCACGGATCGACGAAATCGCACGGATGCTGTCGGGGGACACGATCACCGAGGCGGCACGGGCAGCGGCACGGGCGTTAATGCCGTCTTGACGGCAACGCCTAGTTTGACGCCTTCCAAAAAGAGGTTTGGGAAATGTTGACTGCCAAAGTAGCCAAGGAACTGGTCGAGCGGCACCTTGGGGCCGCAAATTTGAACTGGGTGGTTACTGATGCTCCACATTACGAGGGGCAAACTTGTTGGGTATTTTGCTATCAAAGCAAAGCCTACATTGAGTCTGGAAATATTACTGATGCATTGGCTGGAAATGCGCCGCTGCTGGTTGAGCGATCAAACGGGAACGTCATTGTGCTGGGAACAGCGCAACGAATTGAATTTTACGTCGAGAACTATGAAAAATTTGGAGACCCATTCAAATCTTAATTCCTCGGCGGCACTAACTTATCTGGGTTCATAATGTTTTGCGGGTCGAGCGCTGTTTTGATCGCGCCCATGACGGACCATGCGGAGCCGTGTTCGGCCTCCATGTAGCTGCGTTTTCCCATGCCGACCCCGTGTTCGCCTGTGATTGTGCCACCCAAGGCGACGGCGCGTTTGGCCATGCGGGCGGCGAGTGCGTTGGCGATTTCGCGCTCTTCGGGATTGTCGGGATCAATGAGCAGGGCGGAGTGGAAATTGCCGTCCCCGACGTGGCCGACGATGGGGCCAGGGATGCCTGATGCGGCGATATCGGCTTTGGTTTCTAGCAGAGCCTCTGCCAACCGCGAGATCGGCACGCAGACGTCAGTGACGATGGCGAGTGCGCCTTTGCGCGAGGCGAGCATGGCGTAATAGGCTTCGTGGCGCATCTTCCACAGGCGGTTGCGGTCCTCTAATTTCGCAGACCATTCAAAGCCTTGCGAGCCGTGCTCGGCGGCTATTTCGCCGAATGTTGCGGCGTCTTCGGCGACGGAGGCGTCGGTGCCGTGGAATTCGAGCAGCAGGTGCGGTGCATCGGCGAAACTGGCCCCAGAGTAGGCATTCACGGCGAGGGCCGCGTCATTGTCGACAAGCTCGATCCTTGCGACTTGGATGCCCATTTGGATTGTCTCGATCACGGCGTTTACCGCCCCTTCGATGGTTTCAAAAGCGCAGATTGCCGACGAGATAGCCTGCGGTTGGCCTTGGAGCTTGAGGGTGACTTCGGTGATAATGCCAAGCGTGCCCTCTGATCCGACCATGAGCGCGGTGAGGTCGTAACCTGCGGAGGATTTGCGGGCGCGCGTGCCTGTGTGGATGATCTCGCCCGAGGCCAGAACCACGGTGAGCCCCATAACGTTATCGGCCATCGTGCCGTAACGGACGGATGTTGTGCCAGAGGCGCGGGTTGCGGTCATGCCGCCAAGGGACGCGTTTGCACCGGGATCGACGGGAAAGAAGAGGCCCGTATCGCGCAGATGCGTGTTGAGCGCCTCGCGGGTGACACCAGGTTGGACTTGGACGTCCATATCGGCGGTATTCACGGCGAGGATTTTATCCATGCGCGACAGATCAATGGTGATGCCGCCTCTGGGTGCTATGCTATGGCCTTCAAGCGAGGTGCCTGTGCCCCATGGGATGATGGGGCAATTGTGGGCCGCGCAGATTTTAACAATCTGAGAGACTTCCTCGGTTGAGGTCGCATAGGCCACGGCATCGGGGGGCATTGGAGCAAAATGCGATTCTGAATGGCCGTGAAGGGCCAGATCAGACTTGGTCATAGAGAGCCTATCCCCTAGAAGGGAGGTGAGGGCGGTGATGGTGGATGCAATATTCATGCCATATCGTAGCGCGGCAAAGGTCGTTGCACCAGAGGCGGAGAGCGAATGGCGGGGCCAGTTTTAGCGTGGATCGGGGAGGGCGTTTTGGGCGTCAAAGTGGCCTGTTTGAACGGGCTGAAGCTGATCAAAACGCGCGGGCCTTCGCAACTGCAGTTCTGGTTTATCGCGCTGGCGATTGGGATTGCCGCGGGTTTTGCCGCGCTATTTTTTCGCCTTGGGATCAATTGGATACAAGGCTTACTTTACGGAGCAACGGATGCCGCACGGCTTGAGACAGCGGTGTCTCGGCTTGCGTGGTATCAGGTTTTGATCATTCCGATCTTGGGCGGTTTGGCGGTTGGGTTGATCTTGGACCGGTTCACCGATGACGGGCGTGCAAGGTCGGTCAGCGACGTGATCGAGGGGGCTGCCTTAAACGAGGGCCGTGTCGCGGTGCGCCGTGGGTTTGCTTCGGCCTTGGCCAGTTTGATCACGCTTTCAACGGGTGGATCGTCTGGGCGCGAAGGGCCTGTGGTGCATTTGGCTGCCGTACTGTCGACGATAGTCTGCCGACTGATCCGCGCCAACGGGATCACGGGGCGCGATTTGCTGGGCTGTGCGGTGGCGGCTGCGGTATCAGCCAGTTTTAACGCGCCATTGGCGGGGGCTTTGTTTGCGTTGGAAGTGGTTTTGCGCCACTTTGCGGTGCACGCCTTTGCGCCGATTGTGATTGCGAGCGTGTCGGGGGCGGTGATCAACCGTTTGGCCTTTGGCGACGTGACCGAGTTCGTCTTACCTGTGCAGAACAACCTCGCGTTTTATGTGGAATTGCCCGCGTTTCTGCTGCTGGGATTGGTTTGCGGGTTGGTGGCCTTCATCCTGATGCGGGCCGTGTTTTGGGCCGATGATCTTGGGACTGAATTGCAAAAGGCGACAGGTATTCCCCGCTATTTACGCCCTGCGGTGGCGGGGGCGTTGCTTGGCGGCTTAGCGATTTTCTGGCCGCATATTGTTGGGGTCGGTTACGAGACGATGTCGGATGCTTTGACCGGTAAAATGGTGATGCATGAGGCGATTGTCTTTGCTGTGCTCAAGGTTGTGGCCGTTGCCATCACCTTTGGCGGGCGCATGGGGGGCGGGATATTCTCGCCCTCGCTGATGGTGGGTGCGCTGACGGGGTTGGCGTTTGGCGCGATTGCAACAGGAATTTTTCCTAACATGTCAGGGGCTGTCACGATCTACGCATTGGCGGGGATGGGGGCGGTTGCGGCGGCAGTGCTTGGCGCGCCAATTTCGACCACGCTGATCGTGTTTGAGCTAACAGGTGACTGGCAGACCGCTATGGCGGTCATGGTGTCGGTGTCGCTCTCGACTGCTTTGGCGTCGAGCCTTGTGGATCGTTCGTTTTTCCTCACACAGCTAGAGCGCCGCAATGTGCATTTGGCCGCAGGACCGCAGGCTTACTTGCTCGCAACCTTCCGTGTCGCCACTGTCATGCGCAAGGCAGGCAGCAAACGGGCTGCGGCTGAGGATGCGTGCTGGGAGTTGGTCGAGCAGGGCGTTTATATCGATGGAAACGCCACCCTAGAGCGGGCGATGCCGATGTTTGAAGAGGCCAACCACGCGTTTATCCCTGTGGTCACGCTGGGCGGGGATGATAGCCCGCCCGAGCTATGGGGTGCATTGTTTCAGGTCGACGCACTTCGCGCGATGAACAAGGCCTTGGCAGCGACCGCCAAGGAGGAACATTCCTAGACCTGTTCGACAGTCACTTTTTCGTTTGTATAGAAGGCGATGTGGTCTTTTATCGCGGCCACTTCGGCCTTGGGGGTCTCGTAAGACCAGCCTACGTTTTTGATCGGCTCGCTTTTGGCTACGATGGTGAAATAAGTGGCAGATCCTTTAAACGGACAGCTCGATGTTTGGTCGGTCTGATCAAGAAACGCCATGGCGATATCGCCGCGCGGGAAATAGATCACTGGCGGATAGTCACCCTCGGTAAGTTCAAGCGCGTTCGTGCTTTCGCCAATCACGGCACCCGCGGCGCGGATGACCCAAGTGCCTGTTGCTGGACGAATTTTAATGTCTTGTGGCATGTTTTGTCCTTATCGCTGTGAGGGTCACAAAGGCGCACAGGCTTGTTCAAGCCAGTCAAGCGCGTCACCATTTAAGTCCGACCCCAGAAGTTTTAATGTATCGGTGTGATAGCGATCAATCCAGTCCTGTTCGTCATTTGACAACAGTTTTGTATCTATGAGCCGCCTGTCGAGAGGGACAAGTGTCAGCGTTTCAAAGGCCAACATGCTGCGATCATCGCCGTCTGGCACGGCTGGTGCAGGGACCACAGCAATGAGGTTTTCGATGCGGATGCCAAATACACCCTCGCGGTAATATCCTGGCTCGTTGGAGACGATCATACCCGCCTCAAGCGCCACGGTGGAGCGGCGCGAAATGCCTTGTGGTCCTTCGTGCACGCTGAGGTAGCTGCCGATGCCGTGGCCTGTACCGTGGTCGTAATCCATGCCAGCGGTCCAAAGCGGAAAGCGGGCAAGCGCGTCGAGGTGTTGGCCGCCGACCCCTTTTGGGAAACGCGCACGGCTGATCGCGATCATGCCTTGCAGAACAAGGGTATAGCATCTGCGATGCTCATCGGTGGGAGACCCCACGATGACCGTACGTGTGATGTCTGTGGTCCCGTCCACATATTGCCCGCCACTGTCGACAAGCAGCAGTTCGCCTGTTTTCACGGGGCGGTTCGTGGTCTCGGTAACGCGGTAATGCACAATAGCGCCATGTGCGCCCGCGCCGCAGATTGTCTCAAAACTGATGTCGCGTAAGGCATTGGTGTCGCGGCGCAAGCCTTCGAGTTTCTTTACCACGTCGATTTCGGTCAAGCTGCCCTTTGGCGCCTCTGCATCAAGCCACGCCAGAAAGCGGACCATCGCCACGCCGTCACGTTTGGCAGCTGCTTTTGCGCCTGCGATTTCGGTGGGGTTTTTGAGCGCCTTTGGCAGCAAGCAAGGGTCGGGCGCGTGGGTGATGGTGGCATTTGCGAGGGTCACCCGCAGAGCCTCTGGCGCTGTTTTCGGATCGATTTGGACTGTTGTGCTCAAGGTTTCCACGTGGCTTGCAAAGGCGGTGATGTCGTGGATCGTGACGTCCGGCCCTAGATGATCTGTGATGTCGCGGGCCTTGTTTGGTCCTGCGAAGAGTTCAACCTCACCAGATTTATGAAGGATTGCAAAGGCTTGCGGGACAGGGTTGCGCTCAATATCCGCGCCGCGAATGTTTAGAAGCCATGCGATGCTATCGGGAAGCGTGATAATCGCGCAGGCAACCGTTAGCTTATCTGCAAGCCGCGCGCGCTTGTCCGCGCTGCTTTCTCCGCTCAAGGCAATCTCTTGCGCAAAGAAAGGCGCGGTAGGTGCTGTCGGTTGATCGGTCCAGATTGTATCAACGAGGTTTTCAACGGCTTGCAAGGTCATGTCGGGCAGGGCGTCACGCAACGCGCTGATCTCATCAACCGTATGAAGCCACGGATCAAAGCCGATCACGCTGCTTGCGGGGAGCACTTTTTTGAGCCAGTCCGCCGCGCCAATTTCGGGCCAATGCACAGGGCTAAACACATCTGCGATCTGGTCACGCACCTGCACGCGGTAGCGACCATCAATGAAAACGCCCGCCTGTTCCGATGTCGCAATGCAGAACCCAGCCGAACCCGTAAAACCCGTCAGCCAAGCAAGCCGTGCATCGCGGGGGGCGACATATTCGCCTTGATGCGCATCAGCCCGGGGGATGAAAAATGCGTCAATTTTATGCGCTGCCATCTGTGCACGCAAAGCGGCCAATCTCGCAGGCCCCATGCTTGGATCGGAACTGTTCTCAAACGTCTGAAACATGGCTCGCGCCCCCAATTTCTTCTGATCTAAAATACCTCCGCCGGAGGCCCCACGCCCGCAAGGCGCGGAAAACCTATCCGACTTTGCGCATGCCCATGACACGGGCACGCTTGCGCGGATCGGTGTCAAAAAGGCTGGCAAGCTGTTCGGTCATCGCACCTGCGAGTTGTTCGACATCTGTGATCGTCACGGCGCGTTCATAGTAGCGGGTCACATCGTGGCCGATGCCGATGGCCACAAGTTCCACCGCTTTGCGCTTTTCGACCATGGCAATCACATCGCGCAGGTGTTTTTCGAGATAGTTGGCGGGGTTCACTGACAGCGTGCTATCATCAACAGGTGCACCGTCCGAGATCACCATCAAAACCTTGCGCTGCTCAGGGCGGTTCACGACGCGGCGGTGCGCCCATTCCAGCGCCTCGCCGTCGATGTTTTCCTTGAGCAGGCCTTCTTTCATCATCAACCCAAGATTGGGCCTTGTTCTGCGCCAAGGCGCGTCCGCGGACTTATAGATGATGTGGCGTAGATCGTTCAGACGACCGGGCGTGACGGGACGGCCATCGGCCAGCCATTTCTCGCGGGATTGTCCGCCTTTCCACGCTTTGGTGGTGAAGCCCAAGATTTCGACTTTCACGGAACAGCGCTCGAGCGTGCGGGCCATGACGTCGGCGCAAATCGCTGCGATAGAGATCGGGCGGCCACGCATGGAGCCTGAATTATCGAGCAGAAGGGTCACGACTGTATCGCGGAAATCGGTGTCTTTTTCCATCTTGAATGACAGCGGTGTCGTGGGGGAGGCCACGATGCGGGCGAGGCGACCAGCATCCAAGATGCCTTCTTCAAGGTCGAACTCCCAAGAGCGGTTTTGCTGGGCTTGCAAGCGGCGCTGCAATTTGTTCGCGAGCCGCGACACGGCCCCCTTGAGCGGCTCAAGCTGCTGGTCGAGATAAGCGCGCAGGCGCTCAAGTTCGGCAGCTTCAGCCAAATCCTCGGCGCGGATTTCCTCGTCGAAATTAGTCGTGAAGACTTTATAATTTGGGTCGGCATCAGAGATCGGCATGGGCGCGGGCGGCTCTAGCGGCGCCTCGCCCTCGTTCACATCGGTCTCGTCGCCCATTTCGGCATCGGCCTGATCATCCATCGAGACTTGCGCCTCGGATTGATCTTGGCTGTCCTCTTGGGTCTGCTCAGGCGCGGCCTCTGCCTCTTCGCCCTCGCTCTCGTCATCGCCTGTGCTATCTGGCTGTTCGTCTTCGCTTGCGCCGTCTTCGGCCTCGTCTTCGCGGTCATCATCGGCGCTATCTGGATCGTCGCCGAGTTGGTCGGCATAGCCAAGATCGGCAATCATCTGGCGCGCGAATTTCGCGAAGGCCTGTTGGTCAGCGAGCAGGTTTTGCAGATCGTCAAGCTTATCGCCCGCGTGATCCTCGATAAAGCCGCGCCAGAGGTCCATGACGTTTTCGGCGCCCTTTGGGAGCGGGCGGCCGGTGGCGAGATGACGGATCAAGTAGCCCGCAGCGACGGCCAGCGGCGCGTCGGAGGCATTGGTGATCTGGTCGTAGCCTTTACGCCGAGCCTCATCGCTGATTTTTGCGTCGATGTTGCCTGCGGTGCCAGGCATGTGGCGTGCGCCAATGGCCTCGACGCGGGCTGTTTCCATTGCCTCATAGAGGTCTTTTGCCATCTGCCCCTGCGGCATGTAGCGGGCGGCGGTCTTGGCGTTATGGTATTTGTGGCGCAGCGCAAAGGCGTCAGCGGTGCCACGGGCCAGTAAAACCTCGTCGCGGGTCATGCGGCGGGTGACTTGCGGCAAGCGCATGGTGTCGGCGGTCTGACCCGCAGGATCGACAGAGTAGGTGACGGTTAAGTCGTGATCGCCAGCCATGACTTTGGTCGCCTCGGCGAGGGCCTTTTTGAACGGATCGGCTGGGTTGTCGGATGGTCTGGTCATTCACGTGGCCTCATGCGATCAAATTTTCGGCGAAAATTTGGTAGTGTCGAATTTTCGCCGAAAATTCGTTTACCCCAAGCTCAAGCTGGCAGCGCTTTCTGGCAGTTCTTCATCAAAGCAGCGCTGGTAGAATTCGGCCACTGTCTGGCGCTCTAACTCGTCGCATTTGTTCAGGAACGAGAGGCGGAAGGCGTAGCCTACGTCTTGGAAGATGCGCGCGTTTTCGGCCCATGCCAGCACGGTACGTGGCGACATTACAGTAGACAGATCGCCTTGCATGAAGGCGGTCCGTGTCAGGTCGGCGACGGTGACCATCTGGGACACGATCTTGCGGCCCTTGTCAGAGTTGTAGTGCGGAGACTTGGACAGCACGATGGCGGCCTCTGCGTCGTGGCTCAGGTAGTTCAACGTCGCGACCAGGGACCAGCGGTCCATCTGGGCTTGGTTGATCTGCTGTGTGCCGTGGTAAAGGCCCGTTGTGTCGCCCAGACCAACAGTGTTCGCTGTCGCAAAAAGGCGGAAGTATTTGTTGGGGGTGATGATCTCGTTCTGGTCCATCAGCGTCAATTTACCGTCGGCCTCAAGCACGCGCTGGATCACAAACATAACGTCGGCACGGCCTGCGTCATATTCATCAAACACGATCGCAACAGGGTTGCGCAGCGCCCAAGGCAAGATGCCCTCGTGGAATTCGGTGACCTGCACGCCGTCGCGCAGCTTGATCGCGTCTTTCCCGATCAGGTCGATACGGGAGATGTGGCTGTCGAGGTTGACGCGGACGGAAGGCCAGTTCAGGCGGGCGGCGACTTGCTCTATGTGCGTCGATTTGCCCGTGCCGTGGTAGCCTTGAATCATCACGCGGCGATTGTATCCAAAGCCTGCAAGGATTGCTAAAGTCGTATCAGGATCAAACTTATAGGTTGGGTCAATCTCTGGCACGCGGTCAGTGCGTTCTGCAAAACCCTTGATTTTCATGTCGCTGTCGATGCCGAACACCTCGCGAACGGAGATATCTTCGGTCGGTTTTGCGTTCATGTCTGTCATACCGTCGGCCATTGGGGCTGCCTTCCTGTGTCGTGCTATTGCGCGTCTAATGTGATGATCTTTGGATGCAACATAACGCGATGCGCTGCAAGGGGAAGAGGCGCTGGGAATTGGCACTACAATTTCATAGAATTGGCAGACCTCAGCAATTTGTTGCCTTTTGCTAGGATCGTGTCACATTGCTTGAAACGGGGACAATATCGCGCAATGGCAGAGCTTTCGGACATTGAGACATATATCGCCAAATGCGCCTTGGGTGACCGAGATGCGTTCTCTTCCCTATATTCTGCGACATCTGCGAAACTATTCGGCATTTGCCTGCGTGTGTTAGGTAACAGGTCCGAGGCCGAAGATGCGTTGCAGGATGTATTTGTCAAAATTTGGCACAATGCAGATCGCTATCAGGTCAATGGCCTAAGCCCGATGACGTGGCTGATTACGATTGCGCGCAACCTGTCGATTGACAAACTGCGGGCGCGGAAAGCCAAAGCAGGCACAGGGTTGGACGAGGCGGAAGACCTGCCAAGTGCCGCACCGGGGCCAGAGGCGCTGGCGATTGCGGCGTCGGATCGGGGGCAAATCGTGGCCTGTATGGCCGAATTGGAACCAGACAGATCTGATGCGGTGCGCCGTGCTTATCTGGAGGGTGAAACATATCAAGAGTTGGCTGAGCGCTATAGCGTGCCGCTCAACACCGTTCGGACGTGGCTACGCCGCAGTCTGATCAAATTGAAAGAGTGTTTGTCGCGATGACCGATGACAATGACACACAGGACGAGATCGCTCTCGCCGCCGAATATGCCTTGGGTCTGCTGACCCCCGGGGAGGCTATGGCGTTTGATGATCTGTTGGCTGTTGATCCCGAGATGCGCGATCATTACGCGGCGTGGGCCACAAATTTTGCGTCGTTAACCGATGATATCGCCCCCGTGGATCCGCCTGCGCATCTGCAAGGGCAGATCGCGGAAAAGCTTTTTGGTTCTGCTGACAAAAAGCCATCGATCTTTGCACGTTTTGGGTTCCTTGGACCTGCTTTGGCGGGTTTGGCCGCGGCGGTTCTGGTCTTGGATGCCTTAAACCAAACGAGTTTCCTCAAAGACGCAGGGCCGACCTATGTTGCTGAAATTGCAGCAGAAGATGCGAGTTTGGTCGTGAAGGCCAGCTTCGATCCCGGCACAGGGACACTGCAAATGACCCGAGAAGCAGGCACGCCGCTTGCGGACCGCAGCCAAGAGCTTTGGTTGATTGCGGGTGAGAATGCGCCGATTTCCTTGGGTGTTTGGCCGCAGGGGCAGTCCGAGGCGAGCTTGGAAATTTCGGCAGATTTGGCCACACAATTCCCAGGCGGCATCCTTGCGATTTCCGACGAGCCATTGGGCGGATCACCGACCGGTGGACCGACTGGTGCGATCCTCGGTGCGGGTCCTGTGACGCTTCTTTAACGGACACTGAAACTATTTGCGGACTTGCAACGTGGCTTCACTGTTGAAAGAGCGGATCAGTGTTACCCCCCACTTTTGCGGTATGTGTGAGGCAAGATCGCGGTTGCGCCCCGTTCCCCCAAGGCGATCACAGACCCTCACATGATCGTGCGCCGCGCTGAATTCAGTGTTTTTGGCGCGACGCACGGCTTAGATAGGTGGCAACACGCAATGGAGAAGACCAATGATGACCCGCCGCAAATTTACTCTGACTGCTTTACTCGCCGCTGTTGCCCCAGCAGCCCTGCGCGCCGAACCGTTTGAGGTGACGCGCACGGATGCCGCGTGGAAAGCGATGCTGACCGATCTGGAATATCAGGTGATGCGCCATGAGGCGACCGAACGGGCAGGGACCAGCCCGCTGGACAAAAACTATGCGGCGGGCACATATATCTGCCGTGGTTGCGATTTGCCGCTCTATGCCAGCGACGCAAAATTTGACAGCGGTACAGGCTGGCCCAGCTTTTATCAAAACCTGCCAAATGCGATTGGCACCAAGGAAGATAACACTTTGTTCAGTAGGCGAACCGAAGCCCACTGTCGCCGTTGTGGCAGCCATTTGGGGCACATCTTTGATGATGGACCCGCGCCCACTGGTAAGCGTCACTGCCTGAATGGCGCGAGCCTGATCTTCCAAGCGGCCTAAGCGTCGTTTCTGCATAACTTCTGCACAAGCCCCCGCGATCCTTTGCGATTTCGGGGCTTATTTGTTTTTAAAAACATGGAGTTGTGTGGTGGTAATGAGCGAAAAATATCTACCGACAGTGTTGCTTGTCGGCGCAGCGGGAGGCGGGACTGGCTATGCGATGCTTCCCGATTTTCTATTTGCGTCGATCACGTTTTGCGCGGCTTGCGCGGCTGGGGGCTGTGTCGCAAGGCTGTTCGGCAGGAAGGGTTTGACAGGCTGGGGCTTGGCACTGCTCGCGGGGTGTTTGGCGACGTTGGGGGCGAGCGGGCTGCTTGGAGTTGCCTTTGGAACGAGATCGATTTTTGAGGCCCCAATGCGGGTTTTCCTTGAGATTGTCGCGCATCCCGCAACCCTTGTTTGGTGGCTTGCCGCGATGAGTGGCGCGCATCTGATGGCCCAACGTTTACCTCGCGTTTCGAAACAATGAATTTCTGAACAAAGATTTGGGATGAGTGCGTGACGTGGTACAAGGTCTCATAATGTGGCAAAACTTACCTCGCATGCGCACCCCTTTGAGCGCCTTTCACTTACGCCAGCCGAGCGTATGATGGCATATGCCTATCTCGTGGTGATGTTATTTGGTGCAGCTCTTTCGGTGAATGTTGTGCTCACGCTGGGCGGTATTGCTGCTTGGATGACGCCATTCTCTAGCTATGACTATTGGGTCATCTTCTGCGGCGCTGTCGGCGCAGGCGTTGGGCTTTATTTGGGCCGCGAACGGTTTGGCCACACAGGGACGCGCGGTGCGGTGCAGGCTGCGGTTGGCATTGTTTGGATTAGCTTTGTTGGGGCGCTGATTGGTGGTACTTTGGCTTTGCCGTTCTATGGGACAATGTTTGGCCCGTTCACGCTTGTCGTGACATTGCTTAATGCGCCATTTTTGGCTGTCTTGTGGATTTGCACGCTGTTTTCCGCGCATTTGATGATCAAAGAACGGCGGATCGAGCGGGACAGCATCATTTATCTTGAGCTGCCCCAGAACACACCGACTTAAATTTAGTCTTTAAAGCTGCGGCTGTTCTTGATCTGATCCCAAGCCCAGACAACCTCATTGAGTTGGTCTTCTTGACTGCGATCGCCACCATTCATGTCAGGGTGAAGAACTTTGATAAGCGCTTTATATTGCTTGCGAATTTCGGGCTTGGTCCAGTTGTCTTTGGCATCCAAAACCTCAATCGCGCGGCGCTCTGTGGCGGGCAAACGACGGCCGGCAGCAGGGCCCTTACCAGGGTTCTGTGTCGCATTGGCACCCAGCACCTGATGCGGATCATCAACCCCAAGACGGGCCCATGCACGCTGTTCTTCGGAGCGTTTGCCAAACGGTTTGGTTGGACGTTCCCAAACGCGATCTTGGTCCATTTGTGCCGCAAGCTCTGCCTCTGACGTGGTGTCAAAGAAGTTCCACTTGAGGTTATATTCGCGCACGTGCTGCTGGCAAAACCAGATGTAATCATCAATCACATCGGGTGAGCGTGGCGCACGGTACTGGCCTGCTTCTTCACAGCCATCGTGGTCACAGACCCGTTGCGATGTCTCGGACGCACCTGACATGCCCCGCCGCCCGCGCGGATTTTTCTTCTTGGAGGATGACACGGACATGTCAAAACCAAAGGGGTCATTTTTCTTCATTATGCTACTCAAACCTTTCCGACTCGGCCAATAGACTTTAAGCCTCTCAGTGTCAGATAGAAGGGGCTAAGTGAAAATAATGGGGCTGGACATTGAGATAAAAGCCGCTTTGGAAAAAGCGTTTGCTGCGAACACCCTTGAGGTGATCAACGAAAGCCATAAGCACAGTGGTCATTCGGGGGACGATGGATCGGGTGAGAGCCATTGGCGGATTGTAATTGCGGCACCAGAATTTGCGCCCATGACACGGATTGCGCGCCATAGGGCTATTCACGCGGCACTTGGCCCCGCGATTATCGGGCGTATCCACGCCCTTGCGATCGATATTCAGTAGTTACTCGGCGGCGACCTGTGGTTCTGGGCGGGCAGGGTCGGAGCCTAGTGGTTTTGCTGCAACCTTTGGGGCTTCGATCTTTGGGGCTTCGGCCTTAGGCGTCTCGATGGTCGCTGGCGGGGCCTGCATCATGCGCGCGACAGGTGTCTCAACGACGGCTGCTG
>Ga0102901_1000314_pt1 | contig 18516 bp, 18 predicted proteins | sample Colrivmet1555A02_FD_78456 | JGI IMG/M metagenome (GOLD analysis project Ga0102901, IMG submission 78456) | Estuarine microbial communities from the Columbia River estuary - metaG 1555A-02 | ecosystem: Environmental > Aquatic > Marine > Intertidal zone > Estuary | place: USA: Columbia River... | reverse complement strand
AATCAGATAAACCTTATTTATAGAACAGGCAAAATATATTGATATATTAATATATTTCTACTCCTCAACCCCTTTAAACACTGATAAATAAAATATTGCTGTTCGAATTCATCTAGCAATAATTTCAATAAAACGAGGTTTTATGTAGTGAATTATGATTGAGATTAAAAAAATAACGAGATACAATATAAACGTAATTACACCATGGATAATTCCTGATTAGGTTAGCAACGCTGCTTTTGATGCAGACCATTGCATAACGATCTTACAAGTGCCTCTAAACTCAAAAATATCCAGCTAAATTGGGTATTATCCTTAACTCAATGAGCAACAGTTTATTGAAAACAAAAAGCGGAATAGTGAACCCACATTCAACTATTCCGCTTCGGTAGAGGAGGCTTCGCTCCTATTATCTAACCTTTGCCTGTCCTATCTCGATGGCATCCTTTTACATTTTCGCGAGAGGAGTTGTAGAAATGATGTAACTATTCACAGTGATTGTGTAATGCCCGCCTAACTAAAGAGCCGCAACTTTACAGCTTAAATATTTAAAGGTAATTTAAACACAATCAAATGAAAAATTACAAATCCTCAATGTTACAAGCTACATTCTTGATTGCTACTATTATTGGCACGTCATCATGTATGAACCAAACACCAGAAGACACCAAAGCAGTGGCCGAACAAAAAAATGAACAAAGATTTGACAACAAAAACAATAAAAAAGATGCTCAATTTTTGGTTGATGCTGCTGAAACGTCCTTGTGGATTTCTATTTTGCAATGGCAAGCACTAGCACAGTCTCGACCATAGTTGATTTACAATTAGCTGTTAACGCCTCGTATGCAGGAGACACGATACTACTTGCCGATGGTACCTTTCAAAACAATTCTATCCATATTGCAACAAGCAATATAACGGTAATGGCTGCAAATCTGGGCGCAGTTTATTTGAATGGAACCAATGATATTGTCATTACAGGAAATTATGTCACGTTTGGCGGTTTCCAATTTACGGCCGGAAGCATTCAGGGAATAGTGATTTCCGTAGAAGGAAATCATACCGTACTAACCCACCTAAATTTGAATGGATATTCAGCTCAAAAATACATCAACCTAAAAGGACAATATGACCAAGTAACGTACCTTTTGCTGCTGAATGGAATCATCACTCCTAATCAATCTAACCGCCTAAACCTATTTGTTTTTTTTGGAAAAACCTTATGATCGTAAGCTTCACTCCTATCTTAGGATGGCTCATTCCTGTTCCACAAAAAAATCCGTTGTATTTACAGTAAGGTTTTTGTAGATTTGGTAACACCAAAAATAACAAGACTACTTAGCTACTTTTTTGCTTTTTACATCGCTTCAACTACACATTTTTAAGGGTTTAACTCATAGAATGGACGGTTACATAAAGCGCTTACTTGCCGTGACAGCAAGACCAGCGTATAACGGAAATGAAAAGTGTAATTGTGCTTGCAAAATAACTGGTGCAGCAGTTTAAATAGATGTAAACAATGAAATTAATAAACAGGCTCTATTCTATTTTTCTATCTAATTACGCCAAAGAGCGAATTGAAAAAACAATACTGTATGTGGCGTTAGCTGGGTTTTTCATCCACCTAATTTTACTTTACCTGTGTAAGTTCGGTTTTATACAGTTAGATTCAGATTTATTTAAAAATCCGATATCAGCCATTTATACCCCATTCTCCTTCATACTTATTTACGAGGTATACTTACTGATTTATTATCTACCCAAGTCATTTACCACCTACATCACTAAGCAATACGAAATCATTACCCTCATTATCATCCGGAAATTATTCAAAGATTTATCTTCTATTGAACTTACGTCTAATTGGTTTGAAGTAAAAGGCGATTTGCAATTCACCTATGATATTCTGGCATCCATCATATTGTTTTATCTTATTTTTCTGTTTGCCAGCCACGGTACTCGAAAACTACAGTTGGAAAATGAAACTAAACCGTTATTTAAAGGATTCATTCACAGCAAGAAAGTAATTGCCGTTTTTTTAGTTCCTATATTTTTTAGTATGGCGATGTTTACCCTCGTTAATTGGACTTCAGACGTTACGTTTGGATCTCATCAATTGCCGAGTTTTGAAAAAATTAACAATTTATTTTTTGAAGAATTTTTTACTGTGCTTATTCTAGTGGATGTCGTTCTTCTACTGATATCCTTCTTTTATACCGATAAATTTCATAAAATAATCAGGAATTCTGGCTTCGTAGTTTCAACAATATTGATTCGAATGTCATTTGGCGTGAGTGGATTGATAAGTACCGTATTAATTTTAGTCGCAGTGCTTTTTGGATTAGCCATAATCATAATCCATAACAAATACGAAAATAATACGCTGCCAAAGGAGTAGACCACCCCTAAGCCAACTTCGCTCCTAAGTGCGCGAAACTATTTTCAATATCCAAACAGCCATTTGTATTAACGTTAGTTTAGGGTAAATTTGAAGAAATTAGGAATGACGTTTATGACCAAATCACTAGTTTATATATCGTATTCTCGTTTTTCAACGTCATATTTTTTTAACGTCTATTCTAAAAGTAAACACTATATGAAAACTATATGAAGGTATTAATTACTGGTGCAGACGGATTATTGGGCAATAACCTCGTCCGTGAGTTATTGAGCAGAGAATATGAAGTAAGTGTAATGTTGCTTAATGAACAACTCCCCACTTTAGGACTTAACGAGTTGCCCATTCAAAGGTATTTCGGCAATGTACTAGACAAGTCGGCTGTGGAAAATGCTATTTCAGGCCATGATATGGTTATACACGCAGCAGCCTCTACTCAGTTATATCCAGCCCGGGATTCAATTATTCATGAGGTGAACGTTACCGGCACAAGCCATGTAATAGAGGCCTGTCTAAATAACAACGTAAAACGACTAATACACATAGGAACGGCCAATTCATTTGCGCCGGGTTACAAACATGAACCCGGAGATGAAAACAGCACATACAATGGATTTAAATATGGTCTGGATTACATTGACTCTAAATATGAAGCCCAAAACCTAGTAATTAATGCGGTAACTAACAAGGGCTTAAATGCGGTAATTGTTAATCCCACATTTATGATAGGTCCTTACGATACCAAACCCAGTTCGGGTGGGCTTATTTTGGCATTGTTTCATAAAAAAATACCCGTTTACACAAAAGGCTCTAAAACTTATGTAGCCGTAAAGGATGCGGCAGTAGCAATAGCGAATGCGCTAACCTTAGGAAAAGCAGGCGAATGTTATATTTTAGGTAACCACTGCCTTAGCTATCAAGAAGCTTTTGAGCTAATAGGCGTAACTATTGGAGTTAGCGCTCCTAGAATTTCGCTGCCTCCGCAAATAATAAAACAGTACGGCATTTTTAGTTCATGGTATGCAAAAATTAGTGGTATTGTTCCGTCCGTTACTAAAGAATTAGCCATAATTTCTTCTGAACATCATTGTTATTCGGGAGAAAAAGCACGCCAACAGCTACTTATGCCCAACACTGATTTACAGATTAGCGTGAAGGAGTGTTTTGAATGGTTCCAGCAAAACGGTTACACCAACAAAGTAAATTGATATGTTCACCAACAAAGTAATCATCATTACCGGCTCAACCCAGGGCATAGGACTGAGCACTGCAGAAATGCTGATACGTAAAGGCGCTCGACTTGTTATCAATTCAAGGTCGCCACAAAAAGTAGAAACTGCGCTTCGCTACCTGAAAGAACTCTCGCCAGACGTAATCGGTTTAGCTGGAGATGTGAGCAATTACGAATTTTGTACTGCGTTAAGCGATTTTGCGATAGAAAAATTTGGGCGAATTGATATGCTTATAAACAACGCAGGGGTAGCCTCCAGTGGACTGATAAAAGACACTGTGCCACATGCGTTCGAAAAGGTGGTTCAAATTAACTTACTGGGTAGCGTATATCCCACAATAGCTTGTATAAACGAGATTCGTAAACAAAAAGGATCTGTACTATTTATTGCATCTGTTGCAGGAATAGTAGGACTGCCTAACTATTCTGCTTATGCCGCCACCAAGAGAGCTGTAGTAAGTTTGGCTGAAAGCCTCCGAAGCGAATTGACGGATGATGGAGTGTTTGTAGGTATAAATTACCCAGGCTTCACTAAAAACGAAGACCAGAAAACCATAATCAATGCAAACGGTGAAGAAGTTCTGCTACAAAAACGCAGTGGTGTAAAAGCAATAAACCGCGAAAAAACTGCTGGAAAAATCATCGAGCAGTTACACAAACGTAAATTTAGAATGTATTCCTCTTTTTCTGCCAAAGCGGTCCAAATGATGTATCGTATATTCCCAAGACTTACTTTGAATATTCTACGGCATTTTCGCAAGAAAATTAGTGCCATGCAGTAATTTAGGTAGAATCACTCTTTAGCACGTAAGACTCATATTTTTAAAATACCCACCTTACCCAAAATCAAGAAACGACAACCCGAAAAATGGGATAGTGACCCTACATTCAACTTTATTAATCCATTACATAAGAAAACCCCAGAAACATTAACTTTAGACACAATTAATTTAACACTAAGCTACATCATCAAGTCAAAAAATATTTCAAAATATTCGATAACCAAAACCACTTTACATACCTTATTGTTGTAAGTAAGATTTAGTTTAACCCATTAAAACCACAAAACAATGAAATCAGTCATCCATAAAGCAGAAACAAGAGGGCAAGCAAACCACGGCTGGTTAAACTCCCATCACACATTTAGCTTTGCTAATTATCATAACCCAGAACGTATGCATTTTGGCGTACTTCGTGTACTCAATGACGATCAGGTTCAAGCCGGACAGGGATTTGGAACACACCCGCATGATAACATGGAGATTATTTCCATTCCCTTAAAAGGAGATTTAGAACACAAAGACAGTATGGGAAACATCGCCGTGATTCAAGAAGGAGATGTACAAATATTAAGTGCCGGAACGGGTATCACCCATTCGGAATACAATAAAAACAGCAGCAAAGAAGTGAAATTCCTTCAAATTTGGATATTTCCCAATAAAAAGAATGTAACTCCAAGATATGATCAAATTTCAATTAGAGATATTCAAAAAGAAAATGAATTTTATCAAGTGCTCTCTCCCAATAAAGACGACCAAGGAGTATGGATAAATCAAGATGCATGGTTTCACATAGGTAAATTTGATAAAGGCCATGCAGCAGAATACACCTTGAAAAAGGAAGGCAATGGTGTATACGCTTTTGTACTGGAAGGAGATTTAGAAATAAACAATGAAAAACTAACCAAGAGAGATGGGATGGGTATTTGGGACACCGAGTCCATAACCGTAAAAGCCAGCGAAAATACACGGGTTCTTTTAATGGAAGTGCCCATGAGCCTTTCTTAAAAAGCACTAATTTGTGTGCAGTAAACGCATTCTGTTGAGTGCTGTATTCGGATTTTAAATTGATCATCGCGAGCAGGTCAGGTCCCTGTTCGCACACCTTAACTAATCTATTCTTAATTTATTTACTTTTTTTATGTAGAGCCGGCAGATAATTACAAATCGACCTATTTGTAATCACGAAATAGTTATATCGCTCTAAGCTAGCTAATTATAGTTATTAAACCAAGGCATTAATGCGTTATTTGAGGTATGCATTAATCGAAATGTGCGTATTTGCGATGTTCCCATCATTAAATATCAATATACGATAGTATAGTTTGTCTTTCATTGGCTCTATTGCGGGTCATTAACGAAGAAAGCAATTCTAAAAAACCATTGAAAGGCTTAGTTAATATGACAAATTAAGCTTCCTTTTTAGGGCGTTTTTTTTGGCAAAATTCCTTCATTTTACAATGGTACGTTAAAGCACAGTGTCTTATGCAAAAGACACTATTGTTATTCAATGGATATAGTATACACAAGCGTATTTTATCTTTGTTTTGCATTTCAAACTTACCGATTGCAAGTTTCGATAAAACCAGCTGTGCGGTCTAAGATAAGTTAGGTGTAAACACTCAAGCCCTACATGATACTTCAATCCTTCCCAAAACCCGCACAATACCGAATGATGCTATCAGGTTTGGTTTTCATTTTTTTTATACACCTTCAGGCACAAACCATCTTAAATACAGAGAATATGGCTGCCCCCACAGATAGTGCGCTGTTACTGGGAACGAGCCTAGATGGTAATTTTCAAGCTGGCAATGTCAATCTTGCCCAGATCAATACCACCCTGTTATTGGGCAAGAGAGTGAATAGACACATGGTTCGTTTTAGTGGGGCATATCGCTACTTATCCAAAGATGAAAGGGTAATCTCTTCTGATATTATTAGCCAATTTAGGTACAATTATGCGCTAGATCAGCATTCACTATACGCTTTTACCCAAACCCAGAAGGTGAAGTCCTTAAAAATGAATTACCGTTTTCTGCTAGGAGGCGGATACCGACATAATTTTTACCGCAAAGACAAGGACTATTTTGACATATCTACTGGTCTGTTTTACGAGAAAGAACTATACCTAAGAGACAGTCCCAATGAGGTGAATATTCAAAATGTTAGATTGAGTAACAGTGCTTTTATTCGCTATACTATTGCACCCAAAACATACATCAATACGTCAGTCTATTATCAACTTAACCTAACCAATATAAGAGATTTGCGCTTCTATTTTGAACCGCGTTTGTACCACGATTTTTCAAAAGTGTCAACCTATCTTACCGGACAATTAAGGTACCACAGCACCCCTTATGTAGACGTAAAACCAGCAGACCTTATTTTGCTCTTAGGTTTTGAATTTAACTTTTGACCGAGTAGGACCATCCTTAACTTTCTAAAGCATTTCTCTGTACGTTTTAATTAGTAATGCTCCAAGGTTTTTATGCGGCGGGATATAATCATTAAATCTGCTTTCGTTTACTAACTTGACATTCAGCTTAGCCCACAAATCATCCCATACTATATCTTTTCCACCTCGTATAACTTCATTTAGCTCATAGCATAACACGTCGTTTACCATCATTGTACCTATTTGCTTACTGCTAATAATTTGTGCCTCTGGCGAATATTTAAGTACGCTTGAAATTGCATTGTAACCCCCACACGACCCTAAAAATACAATTTCAGCATTAGGTGTTAAGCTCTCAATCGCCGCACTGGCGTAATATGAATGTCCGCGATGCACCACCACATCTGGCCAACGCTCTGTTTCTTGAAAATAGGCTTTAATAGCATCTTGACCATCGAATTCAGTATCAGGTTTATTGATGTACATCTCCACCTTTTTTCCCGCAGTAGATTTAATCACCACAAAGGTTTCGTGATCTATCAATTCCCAATTTCCGCTTTGGAAGGTAGCTAAGAAATGACCATAACTCGCCCTTCCATCCTCATCGTCAAAAAAGAAATGTTGTTGTATATTTTTGTTATCTTTAAACACACGGCTTATAGGCAATATTCTAAGATTCACCTCCTGCTTGGTGTAGGCTTTTTTTGAACTTAAGCCCCCTCCCATTTCAAAGACATTTAAGATAAGACTATAGAGTTGTTCTCCTTCTATGTCGCGTTCTTTTATTTGTACATAGTAATCTAAAATGGCCTTCTCGAATAAGGCTTTATTGGCTGTTGATTTTAGACTTCCGTAGGTGTCTGCAATAGCGACGGCGCTCTCTAAGTTATCATTAGCATTTTGCAATCCTGTTACTAATTTGGCAAACAACTTTTGCTTCTCGTATTCAGTCATTCTTGCCAAAAATGAATTCAATGAGTTATACCCTGCAGCCATTTTGATAAAGGTTCTAAACTTATTAAAATCAGCATGATGCAAAAATTCAAAACTGCTTTTCACATCCATTTTATCCATCATTTGGGCATACATTCCTAAAAATGTGGAGGTGTAAATTTCATTTTCACTATACACCATTAGCGTATAAATCTCGTGCGCATCAAACCTATCCAGACTTCTAAATCGCACGGCATCACTTTCTTCGTGTAACTCATTAATGAGCTGCACTTGTTTCAAGCTTTGGTACATCAAGGCTTCATCAACCGAGTGCTCTCCGTTAAGTGGTGAAGCAGAGCGCATCTTGATGAGGTAAGTAAACAGAGAAACATCGTCTTTGGCAACAGCATGCGCTTCGTCAATACTGAGCTTTCCGTTATAAATATCATTGATGAGAATATATGCGCGTGTAGTAGTACCTTTTTCTTGATATATACGATAGACTTCGTTGGTAAGTCTGGTTTGACTTGTTTTAACACGCTGGTGAACAGGATTCCAAGTGTGTAAATAGGTCTTAATTTTCATGGGAGACACCCTACACAGTTCATCTATTATTTTACCACTAAACGGCTTGTAATCTATTTCAATGTAATGCTTGATTAATTCCGCAGGTTCTGTGCGTGCCGCAGCCATAAAAAAAGCTTCGGCCACTGGCATATCTATATAAAAAGCAATCAGATTAAGAGACGCAGATACATTGCTTTTTAGAATAGCATTGAGTTGAGTTTCGTCATCTACCAACTGAACTTTTTGAATGAGATCAAAAATGGGCTTAACGCGCGTAAAAAAATGTACATTTTTGGCACTCACATCTCTAAGCACAGCTAAGGTTCTATTGAGTTGATCTACTTTTTGAACATCTGTAGATGCTATATTTTCCAATATTTTTTCGACAATACCAGCACTCGAAACCAAATAGGTTTGCGTAGCGTATTCGCTTTGCAAATCACTTTTTAAGAACACCAATTGGTCTTCTTTGCCATCAATAAGGTCTATGCGTTGTATCTCTAACTTAATCTGTTCTACTTTTTTATCTACCACAACACTGGCAGTTGTGGTAAGATAAAATGCACATTGGCATAACATCATTAGTGCGATATGCGTAATCCTCTTATTCATTGATTTTATTAAATATTTCCCAAAGCGTTATCCCTGCAGAAACACTCACATTAAAAGAATGTTTGGTACCAAATTGCGGGATTTCGATAACCTGATCACATCGCGCTATAACTGTATCATCTACACCATCTACTTCATTGCCTACAATAAGCACGATGGTTTTATCCTTAGGTAAACTTACCTCACGCAACGGAACACTGTCTACCACTTGTTCTAACGCACAAATGTGGCAATCTTGCAGCATATCAAGTGCTAGTTGTGTTGTTTCAGTGTACTCCCACTCTACACTCTCTTCGGCTCCTAGCGCTGTTTTACGTATATCTCGGTGTGGTGGTGTTGCTGTAATCCCGCATAAGTAGATTTTTTGCACCCTAAACGCATCCGATGTTCTAAAAATAGCGCCCACATTATGCATACTTCTTATGTTATCCAGCACTACGATAATAGGCGACTTAGAAACTTTCCTATACTTTTCAACAGTGAGTCTATTCAAGTCTTGGTTTTTTACCTTGCGAGTCAAAATACTTTCTTAATTTGAGTACAAAAGTAAACCAGTCAAAAGAAACTCCACTCATGAAGCAATATGGAGAAATAAAGGCCGAATATCCTGGCACTTTACTTCTGTTTAGAGTGGGCGATTTTTATGAAATGTTTGGCGAAGACGCTATTTTAGCTTCTAAAATTTTAGATATTATTCAATCGTACCGAAACAATGGAGGGAGTAAGATTGAGCTGGCGGGATTTCCTTATCACTCGTTAGACACTTACTTACCTAAACTCATACGATCTGGCCAGCGGGTGGCAGTATGCGAACAGTTAGAAGATCCAAAGGCTGCAAAAGGTATTGTAAAAAGAGGCGTTACAGAACTTATTACTCCAGGCGTATCGGCAAACGATAAAACATTTGACAGCCGAACAAATAATTTTTTGGCAGCTATACACGAGCACGGCAACCGTGTAGGTGTATCGTTTGTAGACCTAAGCACAGGAGAATTTATGGTCGCTCAAGGCAATCGAGATTACATCGAGCGACTTATTAAAACATTCCAACCCTCTGAAATTATTTTAAGTAAAGCCTATAGAGATCAATTTGATAAAACCTATGGCGAAGAATACTATTCCTATGCTATCGATAAATGGTTTTTTGAAGCCGACTATTGCAAAGAACAACTCAATAAGCATTTTAATATTGAGTCATTACGTGGCTTTGGCATAGATCACATGGAAGAAGCCACCATTGCTGCGGGTGCTATTATTCATTACCTAAATCAAACCAAGCACAACCACTTAGAGCACATCAATGGCATAAAACGCATAGACGAACAAAGCCATGTGTGGATAGACTCCTTCACTATTAGAAATTTAGAAATCATTCACAGTAATCATCCTACCGGCATATCACTGTTAGATGTAGTGGATAAAACCATATCGCCTATGGGCAGTAGATTGATGCGTAACTGGCTCATTCTGCCCCTTTTAGATATCGATGAAATCAGACTAAGACAAGATACGGTAGAATACCTAATGACGGATATTCCGCTTTACGACGGGCTGAAAGAAGATATCCGATTGGTTGGTGATTTGGAACGCTTAATTAGTAAAATTGCCCTGCGTAGGGTAAATCCTAGAGAACTGCTCCATTTATCTTCCGCTATGAAGTCTGTGGCTCATATCAAGCAAAAATGCAGTGAAGTAGATTGCAAACCCATTCAGAAATTAGCAGAGCAACTCTTTTTATGCGAGAACTTTGTGTCGCTTATAGACCAACACATTGCCGAGGATGCTCCTGTGGTGCTAAGCAAAGGAGGCGTACTCAAAATGGGATTAGATGCAGAACTCGATGAATATATATCGTTATCCAATAATGCAAAAGATTTCTTGCTTGACCTCAAAAACAGAGAAGCCGAAAAAAGTGGCATTTCTAGTCTAAAGTTGGCTTTTAACAATGTATTTGGATACTACTTGGAAGTAACCAATTCACACAAAGACAAAGTACCGGAAGAATGGATTAGAAAGCAAACCTTGGTAAATGCCGAGCGTTATATTACGCCTGAATTAAAAGTATTTGAAGAGAAAATATTAGCCGCTGATGATAAAATTGGCGAGATAGAAGGACGCATCTATGCGGAATTAATTGAGAAGCTAAACGTTTATATAACCAATGTTCAGCAGAATGCGCGAGTTATTGCTAAGCTAGACTGCCTGTGTAGTTTTGCATTTATCTCCCAAAATTACGACTACAGTAAACCCGAAATATCTGATGATTATAGCCTTGCTATTAAGGACGGAAGACATCCCGTTATCGAGCAGCAATTGGCGCGAGGTGAAGTGTATATTCCCAATGATATTTACCTAAACAAGGAAGAGCAGCAGATTATTATTCTTACCGGCCCTAACATGTCGGGGAAATCTGCCATACTAAGACAAACGGCACTCACGGTGCTACTTGCGCAGATAGGTTGTTTTGTGCCTGCCAAGCATGCGCACATTGGTTTGGTAGATAAAATATATACCCGTGTAGGCGCTTCAGATAATATCTCTCAAGGCGAATCTACCTTTATGGTAGAGATGGTAGAAACAGCGTCAATTCTCAACAACCTAAGTGACCGTAGCTTGGTTATACTCGACGAAATAGGCAGAGGCACCAGTACTTTTGATGGCGTGAGCTTGGCTTGGAGTATTGCCGAATTCTTAAACCAAGACGACACCAAACCCAAAACCATATTTGCTACCCATTATCACGAACTTAACGAACTAGAATCTAGCTTTCCGGGGGTGGTTAATTATTACGTGAGTACCGAAGAGAAACAAAAAAAGGTTATTTTCTTACGCAAAATGAAAAAAGGCGGAAGTGAGCATAGTTTTGGAATACATGTAGCGAGAATGGCAGGTATTCCAAGCAAGGTACTAAAACGCGCCGACATCATCCTAAAACAATTGGAAAGTGATAGAGAGAGTATCAGTACCAAAGAATCCATTAAAAAAGCAAAAGACACCAACTACCAATTGAATCTATTTCAAGTAACCGATCCTAAATCCGCTGAAATTATTCAAACCCTTGACCATATTAATATTGAGAGCCTTACTCCTATTGAGGCATTAATGAAATTAAATGAACTTAAACAATTATTGGAAAACTAGCCTCATCGCTTGTTTGCTATTGGCAAGCATCCAAACCCATGCACAAACCACCGCTTGGGCTTATTTCACAGACAAGTGTAGTAACGAAACCGATTACTTTAAGGCGGATGTGTGCCTCGATTACGTGCAACTGTTAAAGCAAAATAACATTGAAGTACTGGGCCAAAGCAAATGGCTTAATGCAGCTTGTATTCATGCTTCAGACCGTGCCAAAGCAGAAAGCTTAGCCTGCGTGGCGCGCACAGAACTGCTCGGTAAATACCATGTAGCACAAGAGCAAACCAACGAGGAATTTAGCTATGGTCAAGGCGATAGGCAAATAGAATTGATGGGTTTAGACCTTTATCACCAAAAAGGGTACACCGGAAAAGGCGTAAAGCTGGCTCTGTTTGATGCCGGGTTTTACAAGGTAGACTCCCTCCCTATTTTTGATTCGCTATGGGCCAATAACCAAATAATAGCTTCCCGAGATTTTGTCACCAACGATACACTCACATGGCGAGAGAGTACTCATGGCATGCAAGTACTCGCCTTGGCCGGCATAAATTACCCAGATAGCATGGTGGGCGCCGCTCCAGGTGCTCTATTTGTATTAGCCCGTACAGAAGACGCCCCTACCGAAAAACACATAGAAGAACTCAACTGGCTGCGCGCTATGGAATGGGCTGATTCTATAGGCGTAGACATAATTCACAGTAGTCTAGGCTATTCGGAGTTTGATTCCCTCGAAGGCGATTATACCTACTTTGATATGGATGGCAAAAGCACCTTGATCACCATTGCCGCTGAGAATGCGGCGGCCCGAGGCATTTTTGTAACCAACAGTGCAGGAAATTCTGGCAATAAACCGTGGTATTACATCACGGCACCATGTGACGGTAAAAATGTGCTGTGTGTGGGTGCGGTTGATAGTTTTGGAACCATAGCTGGATTTAGCAGCAGAGGCCCAAGTGCGGATGGCCGTATCAAACCCGATCTTTGCGGTATGGGCAGTAAAAATACCGTTCCAAACGGTGAAGGAATTTTAATGCGAGGCAGTGGAACTTCCTTTTCTGGACCATTAGTGGCGGGACTTGTAGCGTGCTTAAAAGGAGCTCATCCTACCAAATCCAATGCCCAAGTAACCGAAGCAATTTTAAGAAGCTGCGATCGATACTTTACGCCTGATATTGCCTACGGACATGGCATTCCCAATGCCATGAAAGCAGACAGTATACTAAATAAAATGCCAACATTAAACCTACACCAATTAGAAGAATTAGAACTAGTTGTATATCCAAATCCTGCAGCAAACTATGTGAAAGTACGATGTTTGCCAGGCGCTACATACCAGCTCACTAATCTACACGGCCAAGTAGTAGAAAAAGGTAAAATGGATAATTGGATCAATTTTTTAGAGACCAAACATCTGATAAATGGTACTTATTTTTTACAAATCGTTTTAGATAACAAGACTACCACCGAGCAACTAGTGATACAGCACTAAAATTTGCTTGAAATATAAAACTACAAACCTTCTTTCAGGATTGAGCTGCTCCTATAATTTGGTATAACTTTCCAAATTATCTATCCCCCAGTTATCAAGCTCGTCTTGGCTCCATAATTCAGGAAAGAAAATTCTTTTTTGGTATTTGGGTAGCATATACTTACGCCAATCACTTCCACCGGTTGCTTCTTCTACAGTTCCATCTGGTTTTGCTAAATACTTGCCCGCAGCTGTATAATGCGCCATCACCCAGCGTACGTTCATGGTATGGTCGTAATGACGCATAGCATTAAGTAATTTTACATCAGAACGCGTATCCTCCGGAAGACTCTTGAATTTAGACCATAAGTTAGTCTCATTATACTCCTTCATGAATCTCAAAAAGTCCTTGCGATACTTGTCTTCAAAGTTAGTTAGCAACATGTTTTTCTTCCCGGTGACAAAGTCTTTTCCGGCTGCTTGCCAATATAAATGCTCGAAGGCATGGCTATAAGGCGTATTTCTATCAATAGTTGCTCTGTATCTGTTATCAATTAGATTAATTAGTTCAGTACTCGCAAATTCGATTTTTCGATATTGAGCACTTTGAAATCCGCTAGCTGGTGTAAGCGTATGTCTGAATTTTTGGTACTGATCCATACTCATGCCATCTCCCATCACTTCAAATGACGAAGCTAATACATCCACATACCTACTCACGCGGTATAGTTTTTCAGCAAAAAAGTCTACCGTAAGATTTTGATTTTTAGATACTTGTTCTATTTCCCAAAGCATCATTTTAAAAAGTAACTCATTCACTTGATGATACATTATAAACACCATCTCGTCAGGATATGAGGTACGCTGCTGCTGTAAACTTAACAGGGCATCGGTCTTAATGTAATCCCAATAGGTAATATAATTAGCTGCTAGTAAGCCTTCTAGGTGTGTATCTAAGTCCTGACCCGTAGCACTAAACTTGGCTTCTAACTGTTCAAGAAGTTTTTCTCTTTTGCTCATTTTGCAGCAAAGAAAGGTTATTTCGTAAAAACTAAATTAGGATATCAATACACAATTATAAAATGTAGGATAATTGAATGGCTAAACGCACATTCGACTCCAAATTATTTGTCCTGTTATACAGTGAACCATAACGAATTCGAGTATCATCTGGATACAAACTAAAATTGAGCTTAGGAATGAGTTTAAAGTGCTCATTCATCGTAAATACCGCTCCCAACTCACCATTAAACACCGGAACTATGGAGTTGTATTGCATTGATTTTGGGGTTAAAAAAGTGCCTTGCAGTATGGTTTGTCTTCCCCACAAACCCGAAGATAGTGAGTCCGTTTCTATAAAACAGGTGTAATTATTTTCAGCAATGGCTATTTTATTAAAAAACGTATGGATAGACACTGAACCAAAAAGCGTAAATAATTCAGATTTTTTTTCGGTACTCAGCCCAAAACGTATCCCGTTGGATGTTGTTTTAATCACCTGAGACTTACCAAGAGCGGGATTGTCTTTTGAATGATTATGTAAAACCAAACTGTTAAACGTCCAATACTGATTGGCCTCGTCAAAGTATTGAATCCAATTATTATTATGGGAAAGCCTACTGTAGGCCACCATAAACTGAATGGGCTTCTCTTTTTTGCTGAATTTAACCCCTATTTCTTGAGGAACACTAAAATCAGCATTACTAAAAGGAGCATTTATAAATAACTCGATATGTGCGCTGTCGAGTTGCGCAAGTCCTGTGAATGTAAAACCAAGAAAAATAGCTAAGGGATAAAATCTCATAAAGGATGAAACGAAAATAATACTGACGATATAACTTTTGTATTATTCTTTTTTGTGAATCAGGTAGGATACCTGCAAAGTAGCAGACATAGACATATCCAAGGTGCGGATTCTCGGCGTGGCATTAGCTCCTGTAGGCTGAAAAAAGGCGTCATTAATATCTGAATGTCTGTACGAGCTTAGGTTTAAGGCTACTTTAGGCGTAAACTCCAGCCTATTACCTGCCGATAAAATAACACCTGTTTCTAAACCCAGTTGCGGCATTAGAGACCAGCTTACATCTTCTAATATTTGAGTGACATAACCTTTTGTATAATCACTTATAAAATAGCTACCTGATGTGCCGTCCGCAGATAAGAAAGTGGTGGTATCGGGTTTGTTTATAGTATAGTATTGAGCTCTTGCATGATCTCTTTTATGTGCAAATAAGCCTATATGAGCAGAGGTATAAAAAGGGATGCTGAAGATTTTAAAATCGCTACGTAATCCTAACTGGATACCCAATCCCTTGTTATAAGAGTGAAAAGATTTAGTAAGCACACTGTCTCCATCTGGCAATTTATAGACCAGCTTATCATCATAGGTATAACTACCACCGTGGGCAGTATCTTGAAAAAGAATAGTTTGAAAAACGCCTTCAGAAAATCCGGCAACTCTGCCAAAGAGCTTATACTTTTCTGATTTAGTGTTTACAGTGATGCCTATACCCAACGGATTAGTCCAGTTTGCACTATAATTCATTGGAGTATTTAAGTCTACGCTATGCACAGTAAGCTGTGCTTGGCCAGCCACAGTAAAGCAAAGTATTACCAGTGTAAATAACACTTTACAAATATTCTTATCGTATTTCATTTTTTCAAAACGTAACTCAAACACATAAAAGTATTACCGTTTATAAATCCATGTAAAACAAAAACTTGCCAAAGCTCCACCCACCATGGGCGACACTATATAGACCGTAAAAAAACTCCAACGCACTGCAGGAAATGCCGCTTCACCCCAACCGCTAAAATAAGCTACCAAACGTGGTCCGAAGTCGCGTGCTGGATTGATACCTGCTTGTGTATAAGGAGCCAAGCACAGTATAATACCTCCTACCAATAACCCAATAAGCACAGGTACCCATTTATGAAATCGCCACTCTTTAGCACTGAGTATAAAAATAACCAATACCAAGACAAATGTTCCAATACCCTCTGCAACACCCGCTTTTAACGGGGAAACTTGAAGCGAAGACTCATATCCTGGATTTGGAAAAAACTCACCAAACATGACCGCAGAATGGTAAGAGTTAACCTCTCCTCTCACCAGAGCTTGTGCGTGTTCAAATGCCTGTAGATCTTTGTTAATCAGAGCATACAAAACAAAAGAAGCGAATACAGCACCCGCTAATTGAGCGAAAAAATACATCGGTACGTTGAGCCATTTTGTTTTTTGCGTAATAGCCATTGCTAAGGTTACTGCTGGATTTAAATGTGCGTGACTAAATCCTTTTACCGTATAAATAGCCAATGTTACAGCCACACTCCACATTAGTGCTACCTGCCAAAGTGATAATGGGTAATACAGTACTGCAATAGCTACCGACCCACAGCCCATAAAAACCATCAAAGAACTTCCTATAAATTCTCCAAAAACATCGTGGTATTTTTTCATTTCAACTGAGCAAATACATATTTCATCTCTGTAGCAATTTGCCTGCTTCGCGCTGCGTAAACCTGCGCTTGTTCTGCTGTCCCATCACTTGCCTTGGGATCGTTATAAGTGACCGAAATTCGAGTTGCATTTGGAATTATGGGACAATTTGCGTCTGCGTCATCACAGGTCATTACCGCCGCAAAATGGGAAGACGGATTCACCGCATCGTCGTAAGTCTTAGAGAACAAGTGCATCGGCGGCAATACATCTGAATAGTGTAAGGTAACCAAGGGATTTGGTGTGTCATCCGACACTAGCACCTTAAAACCTGTGGTCACAAATGTTTGTATAATCATCGAATAAACAGCCGTTGCTTCTGTTCCGCCGGAGTAACATGTTACGTCCTTTACGTTAAAATAGGCGGCCATGGTTTGTGCCCACACTTGACATAAATGACTTCTTCGGCTATTGTGCGTGCAAATAAAATGAAGATGGATGAATTCATTTGCATCCTTCTTAGCTTGTATAAAGTGGATTAGTGGATCCAACTGAAGCAGTCTTTCTGGTGCAAGTGCATCCATTTCAAGCTGTTTAATAAATTCAGATAACGCGTTGTTCATGTTTGTTTTAATGAAGTATTCTTGCTGGGATAGTTTATATCAACGAAAAAACATCTAAAATCAACAGCATCCTCCACCAGGCGTACACGCTACTGTGTTATCTCCCAAAGCGGATAAACTCTTTCTTGTTTTATTCTTTATTGCATCTATGCCACACAAGTCAGTCGCTAGACAGTCTGTTTTTGTTCCTTGTAAGGTAAACTTAGTTCCATCAAAGTCTAAGGAAAACCTTCCCACTGTATCAGCCACTTGGTACTCTACTTCTACATCCAAATCTTCCCCTTCAAAAAGCGAAAGAGATGAGTGGATAATATTCAAGAACTTGTCAGCCTTCAGTCTATGGTCGGTATCTACACTGGTCCATAATTGAAGCAGTACTTTCTTATCTTGGTGTTTTTTCGCTCCACAATCTATAAATGTTTTAGTAGCTAACCCTATTTCGGTAAGGTGACAGTGAGCGGGTACGAAAGTTCCGTTGGGTAACACAAAGGGAACCTCGTCCATCGTTTTTAGTGTTTCTTGAAGCTGTGATATTTTCATGATGCTATATAGTTATGGGTAGGTGATTTTCATTCCAAATCCATCTTCGATTTCTTCCCTCGTATTGACCAAATGGTTGCCCGTTCGATTGAAACCTGAACGTCCGTTTTGTATCGAGAACTCAACAACACCCATCTATCTGATCTATTTTAAGGTTAAAAAAGTGTTCTAAAGAAGATTTTATTTCTTGCCATTTAATGGGATTAATGCAGTAGCATACACTTGTACCTTCTATGGTTCCTTGTAATATGCCCATATTTTTCAACTCTTTAAGGTGCTGAGATATAGTGGCTTGAGCAAGTCCAATTTCATTTACCAAGTCTCCGCAGACGCAACCTTGAGTCATCGCAATTTGCTGTAGTATGGCAATGCGTGCAGGATGACCAAGTACTT
>Ga0102901_1000306_pt1 | contig 18866 bp, 21 predicted proteins | sample Colrivmet1555A02_FD_78456 | JGI IMG/M metagenome (GOLD analysis project Ga0102901, IMG submission 78456) | Estuarine microbial communities from the Columbia River estuary - metaG 1555A-02 | ecosystem: Environmental > Aquatic > Marine > Intertidal zone > Estuary | place: USA: Columbia River... | reverse complement strand
GTTAATTCAAATGCACCATTGGAAATTTCATCCTATGATTATGCAGTTGGATTTAATAGATTAAAAAAATCATTAAAAATACATGGTCAATTTCAAAATAAAACAGAGACCTTAATTACAATTGTTTAAGATGGATAAAAGAATAGTATTTCTTTCTTATTATTTTGAACCTGACCTTTGTGCAGGATCATTTCGAAACACCTCCTTGTTAAATGAACTAAAACATCAAATAGACGATAATACCAAAATTGATGTTTACACAACCTTACCAAATCGATATGACACTTTTAAAAGTGAAGCAAAAGAACTTGAGATTCACGATAAGATAAGAATATTCAGAATTTCAACACCAGTACATGATAATGGAATGTTTGGGCAAATGAAAGCTTTTAAGAAATATTTTAAAGAAGTTCTAAGCTCAAACAAAGATGAAACATGTGATCTTGTATATGCATCTTCTAGCAGATTATTTACAGCCTTTCTGGGTGCTATACTAGCAAACAAGAAAAATGCTTTCCTTTATCTAGATATTCGAGACATATTTAAAGAGACGATACTTGACACCTTGAAAATCAAAAGCCTATCTGGAATATTGTCTTTAATAATTTCATTAATCGAAAAATATACTTTCAGACGAGCTAATCATATAAATCTCATTTCACCAGGTTTCCAGGAATACTTTAATAAATATGCCATTAAACGTTTTAGCTACTACACGAATGGTATCGATGAAATTTTTTTGCATAATAGAGTAAAATCAATGCGAAAAAAAACAAAAGGGATATTTGAAATAGTATATGCAGGGAATATCGGGTGGTCTCAAGGATTACATAAAGTAATTCCTCAAGCTGCAAAGAAGTTAGGAGATGGCTATATATTTAAAATAATAGGAGATGGAGGAGCAAAACCAGAGCTTTTGCTTGAGATTGAAGAATTAAAAATAAATAATGTCAAATTATTTAATCCGATCAAGAGAGAAGAGCTAAAAAACATCTATGCGCACTCAGATTGTATGCTGATACATCTTGAGAATAAGTCAGCTTTCGAAAAAGTAATACCATCCAAAGTATTCGAACTTTCAACATATGACAAACCTATAGTGGCCGGCGTTTCCGGTTTTCCTAAAATATTTATAGAGACAAACCTAAGTACAACATTTACATTTCAACCTTGCTCATCTGATGGATTAGTACAATCTATTTTGAAAGCCCAGAAAAACATTAACGCAATCAATCGCGAAGAATTTATTAAAACTTTCTCTCGAAAAAATATAAATGAAAATATGGCAGAATCGATATTAAATAGTCTAGTAATATGAAAGTCGCTATAATTACCCAAGAGGATTACTTTTTTATCCCTAAGAATATCATAAAAATCGCTGACAGGTTTGGGTCAAGTGCTATAACAACAATTTTATTAATTGACAGTAAAGGAAGCATTAATAATAAAAAAAGTCTCTTTATTCGAGGTTTTGGATTGGTTCAATCCATGAAATATGGGTTAAAGGTACTGCAGAAGAAATTGATCTTTTTTTTGACCTTAATTAAACTATCGAAAGACAATACTCATTCAATTGCAGGGGTTGCCAGACATTTTAACATACCCTTTTCAATTGTAAATGACATTAACGAGGATAAAATCTTTAAAAGATTAGAGGATCTTAATTTAGATATAATTATATCATTCTCAGCGCCTGTTGTTTTTAGAGAAAGACTACTTAATGCTTCTAAATTGGGGTGTATAAACCTTCATTGCTCTTATTTACCATATTATGCCGGTCTTTTTCCAAGTTTTTGGGTGCTATTCAAAAATGAAAAATTTACAGGCTGTACCGTACATAAAATGGATACTAAAATTGATAATGGTGATATTTTAATGCAAGAAAAGGTAGAAATCAGCAATGATGACACAATATTTTCTCTTTTAAATAAGACAAAATCTATTGGAGGAGATCTTATGATTAAAGTAATTGAAGAACTACGTGATAACAACTTAAAACCTATTAAAAATCATGCAAGTGAAAAAAATTACTTCACATGGCCCACTTTAGAAGAACTATATTTATTTAGGAAAAATGGAGGAAAACTTGTGTAAGAAAGCAGTCTTCTCTATGGATGTGGAAGACTGGTTTCACTTAGAATATATAAATGATTATGAGCACTCAAGTGAGATGTCAATGAAAGATGGAATTCAAAAGTATTTGAATCTTCTATCGAAGTATGATATCAGAGCTAATTTCTTTATAGTAGGAAATTTCGTCCAGTATTGCCCTGAAGAGATTCAATCGATAATAGAAGCTCATCATGAAATAGGGCTTCATTCATTCAATCACGAAAGACCTATTACACTTAGTGAAAAAAGTTTCTTAGATGATTTAAAACTAAATATTCAGGCACTTGAAAATTTAGGTATCACACCAAAAGGGTATAGAGCGCCATGTTTTGCCTTAGGTAATTCATTTCTAAATTTACTGGCTAGAGATTTCAAACAGCTGATTTTTGATAGTAGTTTTATTAATCAAAAGGAACATCCATTATATACCCCTATCAATCTAGACAAACTAGAATTCGTAAAAAGAGAGGAAGGAATATTTGAGAGAAATGGTTTTCTAGAGTTTGAGGTTTCTACTATAAAATTTTTCAAGTTTAACATTCCAATTTCTGGTGGTGGTTATATTCGAATACTGCCATGGTTCGTTTATAAGTTTCTATTAAAGAAATATCTTAATACCGGAAAATTCTACACTTTCTATATCCATCCTTTTGAACTCTCCATTAAGAAAATATCTCTACCCAAGGAGGTTTCAATCTTAAATAGATTTCGCTTCCATTATAATAGGAAAAAGACCTATAAACGAATTGAGAAAACTATTTGTCTATTAAAGAGATATGGGTACTCTTTTCATACTTTTTCGGAACTTACCACCTAAAAAGGACTAATAAATGAAGATTTTAATAACAGGAGGAGGTGGAAGAATTGGGAGATACTTAGTAAAATATCTAGCCGAATCAAAAAAATATGAATTATGGTTTCTGCAAAGGACTAAACTCCAAGAAAAATTTGCCCAAACAATACAATTAGATCTCACTGAGAATTCTGAAGCTATACCAAAAGAAGCTTCCATAAAGTTCGATTTAGTAGTTCATATGGCGGGTATTACTCATGTGAAGGATACAAAGGAACTTGGCAGGATAAACAATAATCTCAATGAAAATTTTCTCAAATTCTTGTTGATAGCTAATAAAAGTACACCCCTTATCTTTTTCAGTTCTGTCGATGTTTATGGAATAAAAAATCAAATATTCCCAATTGATGTAGAATCAGAATGCTGGCCAAGTTCATTTTATGGAAAGTCAAAATTGTATTCTGAAGAACTATTCCGTAAGAACTTGAACAAAGTTTACGCACTAAGAATTGCTCCTATGATTGAATATGAAGGAGAAAAAGATTATTTGAAAAGAATTTATATTCCTGGAACTAGGATTAGATTCAAATCTCCCTATCCTAGAGAAAATAATTTTTCCTCTATCCGTTCAATATACAGATCTCTTGAATTATGTATAAACGGAAATGCTGAGTCTGTTATAAATGTTACAAACGGAAGAATATATTCGGATAAAGACTTCCTACATGGGAGTAAATTCAGCTTAAAAATTCCAAAAATTATTCTTGACATTGTATTTCTATTGTTGAGAACAGTTAACACTCCATTTTGTTATAGTTTAGAGCACAAGTTTCATAAACTCTTCAAAACCAATACCTATGTTTGATAGTCTTAGCCCGAATTTTTCCAGAATTTCTTTTGAATCTACGCTTATAGATGAGGGAGAAAATATCACCTATAAAATAACTCATTCGAAAATTTTAGTAATCGGAGGAGCTGGCACAATTGGGTCAAATTATATCAAACAGATTTTAAATTTTAAACCTTCCAAAATCGTCGTTGTAGACACCAACGAAAATGGCTTAACAGAACTTACAAGAGACTTACGTAGCTCCAAACTTTTAGATTATAGACCAGAATACATTACCTACCCTGTTAACCTTCTCAGTGAAACATTTGACAAAATCTTTTGGTCTGATGATTATGATTTAATTGCAAACTTCTCAGCACACAAACATGTTAGATCAGAAAAAGATAAAATATCCGTTGAGGCCTTAATTAAGAATAATGTATATGGCGCAATTAAGCTTTTGGAGTTGTGTTCAAAAAGACCGCCCAAAAACTTTTTTAGTGTCTCCACAGACAAAGCTGCAAATCCTGTTAATATTATGGGAGCATCTAAGTCCCTGATGGAAAAACTAATTTTATCAAAACAAAGTGAATTTAGAGTTTCAACCGCACGTTTTGCAAATGTTGCCTTCTCAAATGGTAGTCTATTAGATGGATTCGTGCATCGAATTAATAAAAAACAGCCGCTATCTTGTCCATCTGACATCAAAAGATTTTTTGTTACACCTGAACAGTCAGGGCAAATTTGTCTTTTGGCAACATTTTTAGGTAAATCCGGAAATATATTCTTCCCAAAACTAGACTTTCATAAAGACCAGATCTATTTTAAGGACATAGCTCTTGACTTTTTAAATGAGAACGGATTTGAACCTGTCTTGGCTAGTTCTGAACAGGAAGCGAAATCCTTTGATATAGAAGGCAATCCAGGAAAATATCCAATCTATTTCTTTGAGTCAGACACATCAGGAGAAAAAACCTATGAGGAATTCTATACAGAGGAAGAAGATTATGTAATTGACGAGTTTGATTCATTGGGATATATTAAAACTAAAGAAGAGCCTATTTCATTTGATGAAGTAATTAGAGATTTTGATGAAGTATTTGATAATCCAGAATCAACCAAAGCGGATATTGTGGCAGTTATAAAAAAGTATGTTCCAGATTTTCAGCACATCGAGACTGGTAAACACTTAGACCAAAAAATGTAATATGTATTTACTCATTAAAAGATTGCTAGATATCGCGGTAAGTCTAATTGCTATTATTCTATTACTTCCAATTTTTATTCCAATTATAATTATACTGCGTTTAACGGCAGAGGGAGAGGTTTTTTATTTCCAAGAAAGAATTGGCTTAAATAATTCACGATTTCAGATTTGGAAGTTCGCTACAATGCTCAAAAACTCCATGAGTATGGGAACTGGAAGTATTACGCTACAAAATGATTTTAGAGTTACTTCAATTGGTAAGTTTCTCAGAAAAACTAAAATCAACGAGCTCCCTCAAATTGTTAACATACTTAAGGGAGATATTAGCTTAGTTGGGCCTCGTCCACTTGTGACTAAAACATTCTCAGCTTATAGTAAAGAAATTCAGTCTAAAATCTATAATGTCAAGCCTGGACTTACTGGAATAGGTTCAATAATTTTTAGAGATGAGGAATCTTTAATTTCTTCGGTAAAAGGTGAAGATCCACATGAGTTTTATAAAAGAGTAATTGCACCATATAAGGGAGAACTGGAAATGTGGTATCAAGACAATAAGTCAATCTTTTTGGATCTCCAACTAATTTTCATGACGGCTTGGGTTATCTTTTTTCCAGAAAGCAGACTTTATGAAAAATGGTTTAAAGGACTACCCAAAAGAAATTTTTGATCGCAATTTGTATTTTTTTGTCTGAGATATAGTCCCTTTGTTAGCTAAAGAAATAGAATTCTAAGATTATCAGCTATTTATTATGCACTTGCCGTTGATAAGTTCATAGTTAATTCTGAGCAATTGAAATACATAAATATTTTTCTTAAGTATTTTTGATAAAAATTGTTATGCCATTCGATTCAGAGTCAGCTAAAGAAGCAGGAAAGAAATCAAAGAGACCACCATCTCCAAAGATGGATCCAAGTATCAAGGAAAAATTGGATCTACTTTACGAGGATCTTTTGGATGATCTGTTAATGAATTCAAAGAGCCTCTCAAAGAATGATAAAATCAGGTTGTTTTTGGCAATATCAAATTATGTGTTGCCCAAGAATAAGTCCGTAAGAGATAAGTTTACATTACATAAGTTAGACACTAAAGATATGTGGAATAATTCTACTGATCCAAGGAAGTAGTTTTACCTTAAATACAAATTATAAAACCCCGCCAAAAGCGGGGTTTTGTTTTACTAGCCTATAGGTTGCCTAGTCTTTGTGTAAGGGTGTAAGGGTCCCCTAAATTGAAACGTTAAACTTTAATTTTCAACGTCTCAATTTTTAGGGACCCTTACATACATAAATTCCCATTTCGTCCACTTTAACTATTGAAAATCTGTTTTGGCTACATACGCCACATGGGTCATGTGCCCATGCTATAGATTTTAATACCCTTCTTATATTCTTGGCAGATTCAGTCAATTTCTCCCCGTCTACACCTGCTACATTTAACATTGAAACTAGATAGGAATTAGTTAATACTATGGTTATGTAAGATGAAAAACTTATTACACCTGTAAGGAGAATCCATAAAGCCACTGAGTTTGTCATTTAAATGATTCATTTGGTTTTAATAAATGTAGATTTTTTGATGATTAACAACAACTATCCAATTATTTGTGTTCTGATTAAAACCATTTAATACGCCCATATTGTGGATATTATTGTCTGTTTCATCATGATCATCTCTTTTTGAAAGTAAGTAACATCACTTAATGAAACCTATTTTTTTGATCTTATGTCAACGTCTTAAATAACTTAACAAGAGGTAAGTAACATGGTCAAGTAAGTTCTTGATCTTATATTTTCCATTACATAAATAATCAAGTTATAATTCATGTATTGTAGGTCTTGTGGCTCTAAAATGGGAGATACTGATCGTTACTGCTCTAGTTGTGGAGCAGATACGATACAAACAGGTCATGTTTCTGCAAACAGAAGCTTTAGACATGAGTTTAGCTCTAAGATAATTTTAGGTGGGAGTGTCATAACTCCTCACAAACTTTTAATCGACAATTCCGGCGTTACATACAGTAGAAGAAATAGTTACCTAATTGGTTACGATCGAGTCAAACTCAGTTTTAGGAGTATTTCTTCTGTAAGAATTGACAGAGGAGTCATAGATGCGGACATAATTATTTCAGGTAGGGGAACAGTGGAGATTGTAGCCAAAAACTTCTCGATATCTGACGCGAAAAAAATTGAAAAAATCATCACTGAAAATATTGCTTAAACAAACAGATAAAATACAAAATCATGAAATGTAAATATTGTGGTAAATCCATGGTTGCTGGTCAATACTGCTTTCATAGCCCGACAAAAAAATGTTGCGGCGTTCCAGATTCAAGCAATTGCGTTTTTTGTGGAAGAAAGTTTTCAGCAGGTGGATATTGTTTTCATAGCACATCAAAGAAACATCAACTAGACTCTTAATATTAATTCGATGGATTCAAAATCTTGCATCACTGACAAACCAATTCAAAACAATGGCGAAGACAAATTAAAGATGTCTCGCTACAGTCTCGTTTTATCAAATTTTATTAAGCAGTCTGACACCCCTCTTACTGTAGGTTTGCAAGGGGAATGGGGAACTGGTAAAACATCCATGCTTTACATGCTTCTTGAGCATTTTAAAAAGGAAAAGGTAGCCACCTCTTGGGTGAATACATGGGAGTATAGTATGTTTAGAAACCCCTCAGAGACCACCCCTGCAATTCTTAGAGGAATGCTTTCCAATTTAAGGCTTAATTGCATGCAGGAAAATAGTTGGACTATTGAGGAAAAATCAAAAGATAGCGTAAAAAAGGTTTTTAAATTTCTTGGGAATGTTGCTAATCAAGTCGTAGCCAATCAAACAGGTATTGACATAAAAGATGCTAGTTCTCAAGGAGATTCATCTCGCGAGCAAGCAGAGATTGCTGAGATAAAAAGCGAAATAGGTCAAATTATTCAAAAATTAATAGATGATCCAGCCAATGACTACAAGAAGGTGGTCTTTTTAGTGGATGATTTAGATCGAATCCCTCCTGATCAAGCTGTGGAGGTATTGGAGAGTTTAAAAAATTTGTTTGACGTTCCTAATTGTGTTTTTGTATTAGCCATTGATTACGATGTAGTAGTTAAAGGCCTTGAATCAAAATTTGGAAAGAAAACTGAGGAAAATGAAAGAGAGTTTCGTTCATTTTTTGATAAAATTATTCAAGTACCATTCTCTATGCCAACTGGCACCTATGACATGGGAAGTCTTTTGGCTGATAAATTAAATTCTCTCTCAATTGATATTCCTGAAGATCTTAATGAATCATACAGCACTGTAGTTAAGTATACCATAGGGTTTAATCCCAGAAGTTTAAAAAGGTACATCAATTCTTTTTCTCTGTTAAGAAATTTGAGAAATTCCGATTTTGAGAGTGAAGCTGAAGAATTTGGCGATTCAGCTCCTGATCATGAGGATGATCTTATTTTATTTACCATGATAGGGGTACAGATATCCTACCCTAAAATATTTAGGATGATTACCCAATTTTCGGATATCTACGATTGGGACAAGACATTCGCCAATAAAAACAATATTAATCTAGATCTAGTTAGAACTGAAATAGAAAAATATGGGGATAATGACAAGCTAGATGAAGATTGGGAGCAAATCATTTATGGAGCATGCCAAAATGATGTTTATTTAAAATCTAAAGTGTTTAATATTCTTGAACTCTTTAATTTCCTAAGAGCTAAGTTTAATACAAGACTTGAAGTTCTTGATGAAAAGATTATTCAGGCATTAAAATTCGCTGCAATTACCAATGTTGACGATGACAATGCTATGAAAGGAGCAGTGGAAAAAAGAGGTAGAAAATCAATCTTTTCAACCGTTGACTCAAAAATAGCTTTAATTGCGGAAGATCTTAATTCAAGAGGCGCAAAACCTGAGGGAGTTAAAATCAAATTGAATATTTACAAGCAGATTTATGATACAATTTCTAACTTAAATATAGGTCAAGATATAAAGCAGACAATACTTGGAAGTTATGTGAAGTTTGAAGCTGACGGACCAATAGCTTACCTGTATAATCCACCTAAGCAAACTGAATTAGTTAGTCTTCAGCTCCATAAGTTGAAACACACGGATAAACTACCAAAAGGATTTATCCTAGATAAAGAAAACACTAAAGATGATTCAAAAATATTTAAGGTTTCAAAAGATATAGACCAAAAGGAGCTTAGTGATTTTTTAACCAGAAATTTCAGTTAATGAAATCACGGGTCTTATTTTCTATCTGTTTTTTTATATGGGCTAGCTCACAAGCACAGCTTATAAATATTGAAAGCCAGCGTGTTCAATCCGATTCTCTTAGACAAACCACGCAAATGGAGACGCTCTATAATTATCAGAAAAACAATGGGGAGGAATTGTCTGAATTTAAATTCACATTAAGCCATCAACTGTTATCCAAAAATAAAGTTCATACTTATATCCTACTGGGAAACATAGATTACTCTTCAGCCAATAATGAAGATTTATCAAACTCAGGTTTACTACATCTTCGGTATAATAAACGAATAAACGACAGAGTAAAATTGGAAGTGTTTGCACAAACACAATTTAATAGAGTATTAGGGGTTCAGAGTAGAAATCTCATAGGAATTGGCCCCAGATACCAGATAGTGGCAAAAAGTAAAGCACAAGTTTTTTTAGGAAGTTTAGTGATGCAAGAATTTGAAAACATCATTTTAAACAATGAATTTAACAACGATAGAAGATTGTCTAATTACGTTTCACTGATTATTGGAAAATCAGACAGGTATGACATATCTTCTGTTATTTACTACCAGCCTAATATCTTAGGGATTAATGACTATAGAATGAGTAATAACACTACTCTTAGTCTAAACATCTCAAAAAATCTAACATTTATTCACTCTCTAACTTTTGGATACGATTCAAAACCGCCTGCCAATATAAGTAAGTCCAATATTGATGTATCGAGTGGAATAAGATTATCCATACCTAAATAACCTAAATCCAAACATATGACTCCAAATGATCGAAAAAAAATAGCTGAGGCCAAAAAAAAAGAAAGAGAAAGAGCTGCAGCTGAGCGAAAAAGAATCGCAGAACAAAAAAAACAAGAAAGACAGCGAGCTGCTGAGATTAAAAAGCGTGAAAGAGAGAGAAACGCTGAAATGAAAAAAAGAGAGCGAGAACGTGCTGCAGCTGAGAGAAAAAAAATCGCGGAACAAAAGAAGAGAGAGCGAGAGAGAGCTACTGAAGAGCGTAAAAGAATTGCTCTTGCTAAAAAAAATGCCAAAAAAAAGTAATACTTACAAAGTATGTTTGATACAATTACCTCTCAAAAATTAGGCTATTATGTCTATGCTCTTGTTAATCCATTAACAAAAAAAGTTTTTTATATCGGTAAGGGTGTAGAAAATAGAGTTTTCTCACATCTAGAATGTGCTCTTGATCCAAACCAGAGCAATGAATCGGATAAGCTTGAAGAAATAAGGGATATAATTAAAAAAGGCAATTCAGTTGAGCACTATATTTTAAGACATGGCTTAACAGAAGATCAAGCATTTATGATTGAATCAACGCTTATTGATTTTGCCTCTTTTAATGATTTAATGCTTAAAAATGAGGTTAGAGGACATGGCAGTGAGTACTATGGAATCAAATCTACGGATGAAATAGTCAGACAGTACAACGCTCCAAAACTAGATCACATATCCGACCCTGTGATAATCATTAACATCAATAAAAAATATAAACGCTTCAAAAACAGCGCTGTATCAATCTACGATGCTACACGTGAAGCATGGGTAGTATCCGAGCAAAGAAGAAGTTCTGTCAAGTACGCCCTAGCAGAATACCAGGGGATTATAGTAGCTGTCTATAAAATAGATAAATGGTTTGCAGTTCAAACTTCAGATAATCAAAAAAATAACAGATGGGGATTTGAGGGTTCTAAGCCATCTGAAGTAATAATCGAAAAATATTTAAATAAATCAATCGCTCATGCGAAAAAACCAGGAGCAGCTAATCCAATTAGGTTTTCGATTTAAATAAATGAAAAATAAGGCGTTTATCCAACTTCTGAAAATTATTTCACCCAAAGGTGTCAGCGCCTACAATAGCCAAAAAGATCTGGTAATTGAAAAAGCCAGATCCTTGGGATTAAATGAACAAGAGTTAGAATTAATTAAAAATAAATCTAATGCTGAATTGATTGAATATTTTAAACACTACAGTAAGTCTGTGCCAAATTCAAAAATATTAGGTTTTGCCTTGAGAATGTTTTCAAAATAAAATTAAAACCCACGATATGAAAATCTTTAACAAACTAAAAGACACATTTACTTCAGAAGAATTTGAGGTTGAAAACTCCATGAAAGTTTCTGAGTTATCAAAAAAATTTAAGGCCAGGTTTGGTCTATCCCTTAGGGTATATAAAGGAAAAAAAATTGCAGATGATGGTCGAATGACCCTCAAAACTTTAGACCAAAGAACCTCTCAAACAGCCGTAAATTTCTCGGCAAGCAATCTAAAAATAAAAGCAACATTGACAGTTGCCCAGGTTGAGGCTCTTTTCTTTGAAAATTTTGGGATAGTTGTCCAGATTGCAGATTTAGAGAACAAAAATCTGGTGGCTAATGAGCTTTCATTAGGTGACGCCAAAAGACAACAATAAATTATTAATCTAAAAATTAAAATTATGGCTGAATTATCAATTTCCGGAAAAATGAAAGTAAAAACTTTGAAAGCAAATTTTAAAGAAGCATTTGGTTCAACACTTAGAGTCTACAACGGCAAAAAGTTTGCCGATGATGATGCCACACTTGCCTCTATTAGAAAAGAAGATGCTAAAGGAGGTGAATTGAGTGTAAAAGGTAACATTTTGGTTGAAAATTTTGAAAAGAAAGTACTTGAAACATTTGGGATTACTGTCCAGGTGGCTTCTGCTGATGACAGTAAATTATCAGAAAATTCAATTACGTTAAGTGCTTCAGGAAAGTAATTTGATTGGACCAATTTTATTCAAATCAATGGCTTGTTACTAAACGGGAATGGCCGTATTACATATTTTCCAAACGGACTATTAAGTTCTATGGCCATTTTTTTAAATAATAAAGTTATATAAGCTGTTATTTTTATTGTCCATTATGATCAAAATACAAATTCATATTTATGAATCAAGATTTTAAAAAATATTTAGAGCTAGCTGTAAATGAGGGCGTATTATCGGACTCAAATAGAGTCTTATTAATAAAAAAAGGTCAACAACTTGGTATCGATGAGATTGAGGTTGAGCTACTGATTGAAAATTATCTCTTTGAGCAATCTAAGAAGCTCTCCGAGGTAATTACAGATGATTACGATATCTCAGATGATGAACTAGTTATAAGATTGTCTAGCTATACGAGTAAACTAAAAGAATATAAAGCAAGGATTCAGTTAGATCCATTCCCTGAAAAATTAACGGATAAAGGTAAAGTAGGAGCAGCACTAAATACTGGAAGAAAAGCTCTTGCTTCACTAACCAAAGCAGATATATTAACCGACTCGATGCAATTGGCTGGCAAATACAGTCCAATACCTGGAGGTAAGTTTGTGGGTAAAATTGCAGGCAATGGTTTGACTTCAATCGTAAATAAGATTGCTGGCACTGAAAACAAAGAGCTAAAGAATGTGGAGATTATTGAATTGTGTAAAAAGTACATGCTCATACTAGAAAAACGAAGAAATAAGACTGAAATCCTAGGTGAAAAGTATTCCGAATTTGAGGAAAAAATTAAAACTGCAGAATTGTCCCCGCCAAAAAGAAAATTCTTTTAATCAAAATAAACTATAAACTATAAACTATAAACTATGATTGACTTTTTATTCTCTTGGCTTTTTGACATATTATTTTATTAGTTATTATTTTTTGTACTCACTCTAATACTGCTCTCCAATTTAGTATCGGATATAAAGCCGGTTAACTTGCCACCTGTTCCAGCACCAACAAGGCCAGAACATAACTTTCACGAAAGCAAGGATGATTTTCTTAGTTGGATTAAATATTTATTTCTTAAGACTGGTGAAATTTTATACAAAATCTCCGGATTTCTCTTAAATGCTGTTGTAAAAGCCTTTAGTATATCTAGAATTTATTGGTACGTATCTATATTTCTAGGCTTTGTCGGGTCAATTATTGTCTATTTTATCTTTTAATTTTCGCTCTTTGATCTTGCTCAATAAAACGTGTAAGTCAGAAAGATCAACCAATTTGAGATAATTTTTGCATAAATAAATCAGCCATAGAATCTTTGTTTTGTTGAGTTCCTATGTAACTCAAAAAGGTTGATTCTTTGGTGTGACCTGTGATGTGCATTAGAATTGGTGTTTCTATTTTTCCATAGTAATTCGTAGCAAATGATCTGCGCATTATATGGGTGGAAATAAACCTATATTTTGGAGCTACTATCTTCTCCCTTCTGTTAGTTGTTGTGTTGGTAACATATCCCATTAGTGGGCTGTTTATCTCTGCTAGCCTGCAGAGTTCTTTGATAAGGCTATTAAATACCGGTGCTTGGATAGGCTTTGGGAAGGACCCTAAAAGTATTCCGATCACATCTTTATCTACAACCCCTACAGTTACTGCCTTCTCGGTTTTCTGTTGAATAAAGTCAATGTAAATGCCGTAGGGATTTTTCCTAATTTGGTTTGGGGTTAGTTTAAGTAAGTCAGATACTCTTTGACCACAATGAAGACCGATCAAAAACCACTTTCTTGTATTCTCTAATTCATCAGATAGATTTATAATATTCTTGATTTTTTGAATTTCCTCCAGTGTTAATGTGTGAATGATACGCTCGGAGCTTTTTTGCTTAAAAGATTCCATATATCTGATGTATGGATGTATTTCTACACCTGACTTTTCAGTTTCTTTAAGCACAATTTTAAGTAGTTTGATTATTTGCCCGGAATAGTTGTCGCTATAACCCATGTCACACTTCAGCCATTTAATTAAATGATCTACCAGGTCCTTGTCTACTTTATTAGTAAATATTTTCTGGCCCTTGTGCGTTTGAAATAAATCTATAGTTCTTCTAAGAGAACGGAATGTTCTAACCGTATTTGACGATAATCCAACGGTTCCAAATCCTTTCACTCTTTTAAGAGATGTTTGGGAAATATAATGATCAATTGCATCAAGTAGGGGGTGTAACATTTTGTAACATTCCTTGTTCTCTGAATAGTTGGTAAGCTCTTGATACTGCTTGGATTTGGGCGATATTTCTAGCATAAAAAGGTTTTTATGTTAAATGCAAAAAAATAACATGAAATAACATGTTATTTTATATTTTTTACTTTAAAAATTGATCTAATTTTAGCTAAAAATAATGTTTTTATTCTAGATAGAAAACAAAAAACCCCAGTATTTACTGGGGTTTTGAGAGGTCTATGTTGAAAAGACTACGGACTGTAGTCGTAATTTATAATTCGACAACCATTTGTTTTTTTCCGATCATGATGGACTTTGGTTTGGTGCCAAAAGTGATTTTAATGCCATCTATGATGTAGGTGTAGTCATTACTAGAAGCGCCTTCAATTATTTTTGTAGTTGATTTGGCTTTTGATGTTTTTGGCGGATTTTTTGATTTTTTGTTTGGTGTGCCCGGTCTTCGACCGCGGTTGTTGGGAAATTGATCGCCTTGTTTGCGGAAGTGGGCTTTAAAGTTGTTAATCGTGGCTGCGGATACGCCCATGGTGTTGGAAACTTCTTCGCTGGTTTGTCCGGACAAGAGCATCTGACGCACTTGTTCGATTTCTTCTGGATTTAGTCGTTTTCGACTCATTTCAAAATATTTCTCTATTGGTTTTGGCCAGCTAATGTAAGAATAATGTTTTAAAGTTTTGAAAATACAGATAATCCACTATATTTGTTGCCTAATTAATATGGACTTTTATATCCATATACATAGATTAACCTACAACTGATGAACATGAAAAAAATTCTTTCCTTGCTTGTTGTTGCTGCGGTAGCAACTGGCTGTAACAACTACGACGATCAATTCGATGATTTGAACAAACAAATTACTGAATTGAATCAACGCCTGGACAAGATCGAGTCGATCAATGGCCAAATCGCTACATTGAATTCAACTGTAGTAGCGATAACCACAGCGCTTAACTCGATGAGTACCAACAATGCAGCGCTTGCTTCCCAAATCACTGCGCTTCAAAACCAATTGCTAGGTGTTTTGAATAATTTGAGCGACTTAGCCGCCACGGTAAATTCAAATGAAACTAACTTAGATGCTTTGGCCGCTTCTGTAGCTGCGCTTCAAGCTTCTGTTTCAGATATTTTATCAACCGCTAATATCTACGATAAGGACTTGGTGATTACTACTCGTGAAGAGTTGGAATTTGCTAAGGAATTAGGAGCCAATGTAGGTATTATCAACGCAGATGTAGTGATTGCCGTTGATGCGGATGGTGAAATCACTGCTGCTGATGTAGCTGCGGTAACTTCTAAATTCAAAATTGTTGTTGGTTCACTAGCGGTAACTACTGATGCTTCTGTTGATTTTTCTTCATTGACCCACGTAGGTGGAAATTATGTAGTGGAAGGTCATGATGTGGCTGATGATGCTCTTGTAGCTGTTGGTAATGCGTATTTGGATTACGACGGGGGATATTCATTTGACGCCTTGGCTCATTCAGGTGCTATCGCGGTAGTTGACTACGATGACTCAGCTGCGACTGCTCGTGCTGGTGAAGTAGGAACTATTGTATTTGATTTTGCTGCTCTTGAAGACAACGGAGCTATGATGACATCTACCAATACTGGGTACACTTATGCCAACGGGGTATTGACCATCGTTGAGACTGGAGGAACTCCTGGAGTTTTGGTATTGGGTTCTGCAACGAGCATTGTGTTGGGAGAAGGTGCTTCTCCAAGCAGCATCACTGCACCAGTTGCTCTCAGCGTTGTTTTGAATTTTACGGGAACATATGCAAGCAACCTAACCATTAACGCTCCTTTGGCTAGTTCTATCGTATTGAATATGTCAAAAGTAAATGGTAACCTATCTGTAGTTGGTGGTACATCGACTGTGTTTAATGCTCCTTTCTTGTCAAATATTCAAGGAAATGCGTCTATTACTTCTGCCAATATAGGTTTAGCTGCGCTAACTGTAGTTAATGGAACTATTTCGGTGTCAGGTGATCCAGATTTAGATTTGTCTGGTCAGTTAGCTTCTGGAGTTTTCCACAACTCAGGTGGATCACACAACTCAGGTGGATCACACAACTCAGGTGGATCACATGATTCTGGATCTTCTCACGATTCAGGAAATAACGGTGGTAGTACAGGACAAACAGGAAACTAATTCTTGATAATTTTCATACCGAAAAAGCTGTAAGAGATTACAGCTTTTTTTTTGCTTATGCGACGAATAATTGTTTTTGTTTTATTAGTATCAACGGGGATTGGGATGCATGCTCAGTCTTTGACGGGAACACGGGGGTTGATAAAGTCACCTACCGCTCGTATGTATCAAGACAATACTTTGGTCTTGGGCGCGGCTTATGTCCCTTCAGGGATTTTTAAGCGTACTTATGGTCAGTATCAAGGTGTGGTGACTGGAAATGCGGGTTTAAATACTTTTGTTACGGTTAACTTTCTGCCTTTTGTTGAAGTGATGTTTCGTTATAGTCACGAGTACAACATGAAGGTTCAGCCAACCAACAGGTATTTTCCAGATAGAATGTTTACGGCCAGAGTCCGATTAATGGATGAGCAAGGCAATCGTCCGGCGCTATTAGTTGGTTTGCAAGATGTGTCTGCGGCCTTTGATTTAACCTGTAAAGGTTGTTCCAATTATTCGGCAGCCTATGTGGTTACCTCTAAAGAGTTTGCTTATAGGGGTTATCGAGTGGATGCCAGTTTAGGGTATAGCGGTGATTTTCGAGGTATGGAGGCCAAGGATTTTCTAGGCTTTTTTGGGGGTGTAGAGGTATTTACCCCCTATGCAGAAAACATGAGTCTTTTGTGGGACTATGATAGTCAGTTGATGAATATCGGTATCAACGGATATTTCCTAAAGCGGTTTCATGTGACTTTAGGTTTATTGGATATGAGTAAGTATACGTGGATTTTGGCCTATCGTTATCAAATTTAGGGGGTATGCGCAATCTGTTTTTTTACTTGGTTTTGGTGTACTTCTTGGGTTTTGGCCGTGATATGTATGCCCAGCATGAATTAGTCGATGTTTTGGTCGCGGAAGGTCTTCAGAATGTTCAGATCGCTGTATTGGATCATGAGTTGGTTTTGGGTTATGAGAATAACCGATACCGCTATGAGGCTGAAGCATTAGGGTTTGTAATTGATGCCGTTGGGCATCACTATGATGGCCCTGACGAGCTTTTGGTCTCTGTATTGATTCGCCATAAAGGAATACCGATGTCCTCAGTTACTTCCTCCCTAGGCGCATTAAGAGCACTTGTTAAGAGGAACCTTGATTATGCGTCTTGGTCTGATCAAGCTCGTTTTGGTTGGGAGGTGTCCCGCTTAGATCAAGTTTTGAAGGAGGCTGTCCTAGAGAATAAGAGTTACCGTAAGGTAGACCTACCTGTTGGGGTACAATTGGACTACCAATTGGGCAATTTTGACAATGCAGTGCGTATTAAGTTTAATGTTCAGCCCGAAGTTACTTCAGTGCTGACCAAAGGACTAACGGCCTCGGCGATGTACACGATGTCTACCTGGAATGATTTAAATAATTCAAATGGGTCTCGTTTGGTTATTGCCCGTTTGTCACAAGACATACGCCTGGGCAATCATTTTTTCATGAATCTAACAGGAGGTGCTTTTACGCGTAACCGGTTGGGTATTGTAGCTAATGCTCAGTATTATTTCACTAATTCAGAGCAGTGGCGTCTGCAGGCATCTTGGGCGGAGACTGATTACGGGTTTTTTGATTCAAAACTTTCTTTAATCCAGGTTCCTGAGAATTACCGCATGTACCATGCGGGTATAACGTACCGAAATAGGCAGTTTCATACCGACGTTGATGTTAGGTATGGAAGATTTTTATTTGGAGATGAAGGGTATAAGCTCAATGTAACTCGCCAAATCGACGAGGTGTTTATTGGGTTTTTTATCAATAAAGCAACGACTGGAGCCAAAAATGTTGGCTTCGAATTTCAAGTGCCCGTTGGGTTTAAGAAACATCTGAAGCCCATGGCGGTACGTCCGATGACACGGGAATTCTTTTATCTACCGTATTACTATTCGGGCACCGGAGTGGGGCTTAATTTCTACGCAGGCGAGAATGCCTTGCTAAACATTAAGGAGTACTACCCTTCGACGTTGAAGCGGGGGTTGGAAAAGTATTTGGTACGGGATTAACGGTTGGGTGATGGGGGTAGTGCGTACGGTTTTGGTGACGGGGGGTGCTGGATTTGTGGGGAGCCATTTGTGTGCTGCTTGGGCGGCGCAGCCGGGTGTTCGCGTGGTTTCTTTGGATAATTATTTTACGGGTTCGGAAGCGAATCACGTGGTGGGTGTAGAATATGTGCGGGGTGCTGCTGCGGATATTGATGCTTTGATCGACTTTGAGCCAGATTTGGTGTACCACCTGGGCGAATATTCTCGGGTGGAACAGAGTTTTGCCGATGTTTCTTTGGTTTGGGAGTACAACAAGCTGGGGATATTTGCCGTTTTGCAGTTCTGCAGGCGGGTGGGTGCCAAGTTGGTGTATGCGGGTTCCTCGACCAAGTTTGGGGATGGGGGGCTCGGGCGCAGCCAGAGCCCCTATGCGTGGACCAAGGCGAGCAATACGGAGCTGGTGATGAATTACGGGGTTTGGTTTGGTCTGCGCTATGCGATTACTTATTTCTACAATGTGTATGGCCCCCGAGAGATCGCTACGGGCAAATACGCGACTTTAATCGC
>Ga0102901_1000283_pt1 | contig 20381 bp, 5 predicted proteins | sample Colrivmet1555A02_FD_78456 | JGI IMG/M metagenome (GOLD analysis project Ga0102901, IMG submission 78456) | Estuarine microbial communities from the Columbia River estuary - metaG 1555A-02 | ecosystem: Environmental > Aquatic > Marine > Intertidal zone > Estuary | place: USA: Columbia River... | reverse complement strand
GCATCCGCATTAGCGAGGTTTGGTAGTTCAGTTGGTTAGAATACCTGCCTGTCACGCAGGGGGTCGCGGGTTCGAGTCCCGTCCAGACCGCAAAGCCTCTTGATAATCTTCTGATTATCAGGAGGTTTTTATTTTTAAGGCAATTGTATGGCAACACATTGGCAACAAAAACCCAAAAACTTCCCCCCCCTCTCTAGGATATCAGACCCCCCTGGGTTTGAAATGATCGTTTTTCATTTGGGACTGGTTGGGTAAAATTTACTAAATAACCCCAAAGCTGTAATTGCAATCCATAAGAAATTTTTTTTGTCTAGTTTCAAGTCCAACAGCGTGGGTAAGTAAAATGATATAACAATTATACAATAACAGTATAGCTTTATTTTATTGATCTAAAGTAGATTCAAATTATTTTATAATTTTTTACTCGCAAAAGTTGATATGTCTGTTATTTAGTATTCAATTGCTACTCTATTAAAAATGTTCGGATGTATATCTTGAATATTGTCATCACTTCAAACATGAAAATTCAATAATGATTTATATAAAAGACAATCTTTTTTAAGTAAAGAGATGAAAGTAGATTTTTTTATCTGACCGTTGGATTTTTAATTTAGTCATAATTCTTCCAAAAGATTTTAGTTTGATAGAGAGAATATTGCTACCTATAGTTTCTTCACTTTCTGTGAACTCCTCAAAGTTCTCCTTGCCTTAAAGGTGCTTTTTTTTGATGATTACCGATATAAATTTGTCGCCCAAGATGCTTAATGCTTTGGTGAGTGGACATTTGTGTATAAAATGTCACTTCCTCTGTTTAGTCAATAATACTAACTGATCTATAAATCCCTATGAGGAAACCATATAAAGCAAAAATAATACTGATACAAATAATCTAAAATTTATTCATATCCGTGCTGATCTTTTCTAAATTCCTTCCAGATTCACGCTTCTATATTGCTGTAATAATCTGTGTCTCGGTAAATCTTGTCTTTTTCATAGACCGAATAAAATTAAAAATTATTTAAGTTTTATCCAGTCCGAAGTTTATGGGAATAGATAGTGAACTACTATTCAAAGTAGAATGTTTCATTCTTTAGAAGTTTGTTCAATTTCTAATTGATGAAATATCGAAATGCTTATTCTGAAAAACTATTACCATAGATTTGAGAACATCTAATTTGTATAAACATGAAAAAATTCCTTTTATTACCATTAGTAGCAATTTACTCATTAGTTAGTTATGCTCAGACCTCCGTCACTTCCTCTGGAATATCAATTCAAGGTGTGGCTAGAAACGATAAAAATTCTGCTTTAACTAACCTTAGTAATCTAACGCTTACATTCACCCTATACCATGAGATTGAGTCAGGAAATGATGAATTTTTGGTTAAACAAGATAATGTTACTACAGACAATTTCGGGGTTTTTTCTTATGTCTTAGTGGTTTCTGAACTGTTATATAATAAAATTAATTCGGCACCAACTTTTTTAAAAGTTTCACAAGGTTCAGTTGTTTTTTCTGACGAGCAATTACAATCTGTACCATATGCTATTAGTGCATTTAATGGTGTTCCAACAGGGTCGATAATGCCATATATAGGTGAATCTGCGCCAAATGGTTGGTTACTCTGTGATGGTCGTTCAATTGATATAAATAAATATACAGAGCCTCTACGTGATTTGCTAGGAAGTTCAAATACTCCAAATTTGAATGGATTATTTCTAAGGGGGACTGGTATATATCAAAGTGGAAAAGAAGGGCCTGCTCTAAATCAGGTTCAAAGTGATAATGTTATTGAACATAGTCACAGTGTAAATATCACCACTACATCGAACGGTAATCATACTCATAATTATGTTACCAAAGGAGATCAAACAAATAAGGTTAAAGATGATGGTGGTAATGTCAACGCTTGGAAATCTATCTCGAATGCAACAACTACAGCAAATGGTAATCATACGCATACTGTTAATGGACCCACAGCCAATTTTGGTTCTGGTTTAGAAACTCGTCCTGTCAACTATGGAGTTAATTATATCATCAAAATTTAAAATAATTTATTCTTATTTAAAGGGTTATTAATCAGAGGTGTAGATTCTCACACCTCTAAATAACAATACACCTGGTTAAAATATAGACTTGGGTATTGTTGTAAAGTGTGTTTGTTATGAGGCTGTATTTATTTTCTTTCGTGATGTTTTTCTCAGTTTTATCAATTTACTCTCAAGATAAAGGTGAACTGAAATCAGTAATTAGCTCAGTTTCATCAAGGGTTAATGATCTAAACCATACAATCAATACACAAGTTAATGGTGTCGATTCAGTAGTAAATATAAATAGTTTCAGCCTAAACGTTGGTTTACCCTATATGGGGATTATCAGAACGTCTCCAATAAATAATACAAATAAAAATCTTAATATTTATTTGGGCTTTCCATGGAATACTCTCTACAAATATAATACATTTAATGAGAACTTTTTTACTGTATCTAAAGGGTATTACAGTGATAAAATACAATTAAATTGGGTAATACTAGACAATAAAGATGATATCTTAAGATTTACTATTTACCGAACAAAGGATATTTCTTCTGAAAACCCTGATTGGGGTGATGAAGTAGTTTATTTATCTGAAACAGCAAGATCTTATACAGATATAGATATAGAAGGAGCCACATTATATAGATATAAAATTGTTGCTGATATCAAAGGAATTGACAGTAACACTGAACAATTAGAATATATAAACTTCATAACAGGGATAGGTTATCGCAACCCAACTGGTGTTATCACTGGACGTGTCACATTCCAAGGTGGATCTCCAGTGCAAGATGTTACCATTTCAGCAGTCCCAGTTGGTGGAACACAATTATTTGGTAGCTCTCTTAAAGTAGCCAATAATAGTCAACTGTCCATTTCTAATTTTCACGAACCAATTGATGGTGATTTTACTTTGCAGATGTGGCTAAAGCCAGAAAATCCAACAGCATTATTTGCAGATACCCTTCAAGTGTACAGTTTAAATAATAAGAATTTTGAGAATATAAAGTTTAACCTTTCAATGACGGAAGAAGCTGACACCTCTAAACGACTTAATATCGAAATAGGAGGAAATACAATTTCCTTAAGCAATTATATTCCTAGTGGAATGGTCGATATTCAAGGGGATGACATTCTTATTGAGATTGATCAAATTAATACAAAATTCAATCATTTTACAACTGTTTTTGTAGATGGAGAAAACCCTGAATTGTACATTAATTCTCGTAAAATCTCTTCGGATTACATTAATTATATGAATTCAATTCTTATAAAGGATCAAACAAATTTAGTAGTTGAATATTCAGAAACTACACCTTACAAATATCAAAACACTAAATCAGTTCAAGATTCTCAGAAATGGACTTCACTGCAAATTGGTGGAGGAATAACTTCTTATGTTGATGAAATACGTTTATGGGAAAAAGAGTTAATTAATAGCACAATTAGAACTGATTTTAGAAGATATCTGTATGGTAATGAAACAAAGCTTCATACCTATATTAGAGCCAACGAAGGGAAAGGCAATTACGCATATGATTTATCAAGGACTGGATATGATTTTCACGAAAATCATGCTGTTTTAAATAATACAACTTTCGTTGATTTTATTCCAGTAGAATGGGCAAATGAAGCCCAAAATATACCAACTAGTGACCAATTAGGGGTTTTAGGAGTCACTGATAGCAATGGAAACTTTACAATCTCTTCGGTACCATACAGTGGTAATGGGGAGGCATTTACTATAACTCCCTCTTTTGGAAAACATGAGTTTAGCCCAAATCAGGCTCTTGTTTTTCTAGGAAACAACAATTCTGTTATAAATAATGTAAACTTTGATGATACATCTTCTTTTGAATTTCATGGACAAGTTTTATATGATACAAGAGGAGTTTTTGAACCAACAGATGAAACTATTGATGGTACAATTGAAGATGATGTATATTATAATGCTTACAAGGTTGGGAATCTCAAATATCAAAAAGGTGAATATTGGTTCGACGATAATAGTGGAAAATTAAAAAGATATGCCCCAGTTCCTGTCTCAAATGCCTTAGTTTTTATTGATGGGGTTCAAGCTATGAATTCTAATAATGTCCCAATAAAATCGGATCAATATGGAGCGTTTGTAATTCAAGTACCAATTGGAAATCACTCTATTTCTGTTTCCAAAGCCAATCATGAGTTTACTTACAATGGAAGATTTCCAGAGAATATTATAGACTCAATTAACGGGGAAGAATTTATAATTGAAAAGTATTTTGATTTTTTTGAGGACAAAATTGAGAATACAACATTTATCGACAATACAAAAATTAATGTAGTGGGTCGTATTGTTGGTGGTAGAGATCAAGAAGCAAAGACTATTGGTTTTGGTTTCAATGGCCTGTACAAGAATGAATACGTTGATGATTCAGGAGTCACACAAACAGATACAATTTCTTCAATTAACAATATTGGATCAGCCAGAATTAAATTTACATACATTCCTTCAGGAAGTGATGTTGTGTCGGATAGATATCAAAAAACTATTACTACAAATTCAGAAACTGGAGAATATAGAACCTCTTTACTTCCTATAAATTATAAAATATTTAAAAATGATATAAATTTTGTAAGTGGTAAAAATCCAGGTGGTATAAATATATTAAGCGACGATAAAGTTTTAAATTATACTAATATAAAGGCCCCTAATAATCCAAGATTTAATGATATTAATAATAATGTCATAACTAGCGATGATTTGTACAATGAGGTATTGAGTTTTACATATATAGCAAGCCCTATATTTAGTGTTCAAAGTCAAACAAGCAGAACTGAATTAATAATTGACAATGAGAATTACAGATTAATTACCGATGATCCAGACGTTCCATTAATTTATGATCAATTCGAAACCTATGAGGTCCAAATTAGGGGTCGAGAGTTATATGAAAACTATGATTCAAACCCAAACCAACCAACAATTGATACTGTTCCTGTTACGGATGGTAAATTAAATGTAACAAATAATTTAGCACTAGGAGGAACTGAATATATTAATCTAGATCAGATTGATGACGGCTTAAGTATTTATTCATTTAAAGCTGGAAATCCTAGTAATTCGCAAAATTTAGGTTATAGAAAAACCATTGATTTGAAATATGAAAAAAACAACCAAGACTTTGAAATAAGTGGTTACAATAACACAGGTGTTATTTTAGGTGGGGTTTCTGATGGATCTCAAACATTTGTAACTGCTGGACCAGAAAAGGCGGATATTATATTACGTGATCCTCCAGGGTCATCTAGTTCTGCGTCAATAGAAAAAGGCTCGTCGTTTAGTTTTACAGAGTCAGGTTCTTTTGGTTTGGGAGCTAATTATAGTTTTGAGCAAACTGCTAGTATGGGAGTTATTTTTGAAATTGGTGGAGGATTAGCGGGTCCCGTGGTTAGAAATGAGGGAACATTGGATGTAAAGTATGGCTATGGAGTAAAAACAACCTCTGAATATGGGACAGAAGCAACTAAAACTTATACATTCGATCAAACAATCTCAACTAGTGATGATCCAAATTGGGTAGGTAGCAATGCAGATTTGTATATTGGATATTCGTCAAATCAGTTTTATGGCACTTATGATAAGTTAAGTTTAAAAACTAGTGTTCCAATAAATGGAGTTCAAACTATTAGGGCCATAAAACAAATCGATTCTATTCAAGTTGAATTAAACCCAGTATCATCATCTGCATTATATTTTACAGAAGGAGAAGAAAAAACATTTTTTATTTACTCTCAATATCAAATATTAAATGAAATTATTCCTGCTTATCAAAAATTTATAGAAGATATAGAGTCTGGAGCAATAACTGAAAATACGGATGGTGTAATGACTAAAAATTATTATGAATCATCTATTAAATTGTGGAGACAAGTAATTTTATTTAATGAAAGAGATAAGTATTTAGCATTTAACAAACGTGAAGATTTAAAGTTAAGTATTGAAGAAATTATAAATAAAACAGATGGAACAAAAGCTGATGATTTCAGAAAAATGCTTAACGATAATTTTTATGAAAATATTTCTTTTGATGGAGGTGTAGGTGAATTTACAAATTCTTCGGAAGTTCTAAAATTAAGTTCAGATTCCTATAGTTTTACATTTGATATGGATGCTAGTTTCGGTGATAAGTGGGGATTTGAGTTTAATGGAACTGGATATGAAATGAATTGGAATTATGGTATGGAAAGCACAGCTGCTGCTGATACTGAGAATTCTGAAGAACAGACATTAAATTTCTCATATACGCTCAAGGATAATGATAGTTATAATTTCTTTTCAGTTGATGTAGTTAATGCTTTTGACGGACATGGCCCTATTTTTGCGACAATTGGAGGTCAAACATCCTGCCCATACGAACCTGAGGAAAAATCCATTTTTTTTACATCATTACTTAATGAAGATCAACTAATTCAAGCATATATTGACTACACGGGTTATACATATTACACACCAGAATTTACTCCATATTGGGAGAGAAAATTATTTAATTACTATTGGCAAAATGAGGATTTGATTCCTGAACTCGAAGATGATCAAAAAGTCGCTTTAACCTATGCTACCCAAAATCTTGAAGAGCCTCTACTAGAGGTTACACAAGGAACAGTTCTAAATGTACCCGATGGAAAAGGAGCAGAATTTGTTCTTACTTTAAGCAATCAAAGTCCTATAAAACAAGATGCGTTATTTAGACTTTTTCTAGATCAAGCTACTAATCCTCATGGAGCAATTATTAATGTTCCTGCTGGAGGTTTACCATTTTTGATACCAGCCGGTGAATCTGTTCAATATACAGTTATAATAAAAAAGGCTAAAGAAGACCAATTTGACTATAATAACATCCGTTTTGAATTGATATCAGATTGTAATGGCGATATAGGCACTAGTTCTTTTAGAGCAACGGGAAGTGTCGCTAGTGGGGAAGTTTTTTTAAATGCATCATTTGTTCCTACTTGTACTACTGTTAATTTGAGTGTTCCATCAAATAATTGGGTGTTCAACACACAAAGTGGACATAATTTACCTATTAAAATTAACGGTTATAATTCGTCTTTTGACAACTTAAACACAATTAAGTTACAGTATAGACGTTTAGGTGCTCCAAATTGGGTTGCATTAAGAACGTATTTTAAAGATATCGATCAATATAATAATGCCAAAATCACATCAAACCTTGAAGAAATAGAGCTTATTGGTAATCAATCACAATTGAATTACAACTGGGTTATTACTGATGAAGATGGAGTAAGCAGCATTACTGATGGATTCTACGAAATTAGAGCAATTAGTAATTGTTCTGGATCTATTAATGATTTCGAGTCTGAAATAATAGTAGGAAAAGTAGATCTTTCATCACCGTCATTATTTGCTACTCCGACTCCCACAAATGGTAAATTGAGTGTAAATGATGATATTAAAATCATTTTTAATGAAGATGTGAGAAGAAATGGACTTGAAACTAAATTTGAGCTAAATATTCAACAAAACTTAAATTCTTTTGATCATCAAGTATCACTTTCTTTCAACGGAAGCTCCAATTTTGGTGTTATAAGTAAGCCAGCAATTTCAAATGGTAGTCTAAGTATTGAATTCTGGTTAAAATACTTGTCTGATGGTTATTCAACAATTATTTCTCAAAATGAAGGAATTCAGGTCAGATATACTGGCGCAAAACTGCAATTTGAAATTGGAGATCAAACTTTCGAGGCAGAAATAGACATTAGTACAATGAGGTCTTTTAATCATTTTACTTTGAGTTATGATGATAGTGAAAGAATTGTCAGAATAATTATGAATGATCAAATACTCTCTCAATATAACACAACTAATAAATCACCCCTTGTATTCACAAATTCCAAAGATCTTATAATAGGCGGAAATACATTCGTAGGTAATATGCATGATTTAAGATTATGGAAAAGAGCTATTACAAAAGAAGATTCGGTCTCTATGATGAACGAACTGCTTAACGGAAAAATCAATGGTCAGATTGGATGCTGGCCAATGAATGAAGGATCTGGATCAATGGCAATGGATATGTCTAGAAATAAACATATTAAAATTAATAATGCAAGTTGGGAAATCAATCCAAAAGGAACTTCATATTATTTTGATGGAAAAAACTATTTAGACTTTGATCAAACAGGTATGGCAATAATAACTCCAGAAATGGATGCTACTTTATCTTTCTGGATCAAAACAAAAGCAACTGAAGGAACAATTATTTCCAATGGTAATGGAGAAAAAAACAACGGGAAAAATACTAATTTATGGGCGATTAGTATACTAGAAAATAAGCTAGTACTTCGTGCTGAAGGGAATTCATATTCATTTGGTGAATTTGTAGTCAATAATGATAGTTGGCATCAAATCTCATTGAGTTTGTCAAGAAATGGAACAATCAAAATGTTTGTAAATGGCAATCTACTGGCATCTTATCCAACAAATAATATAGCTGGTTTTAATTCAGGTCATTTGTTTATTGGGGCAAGAGGTCAGCAACAGAACGATACAACGATTAATATCGATAATTATTATGTTGGTTATATTGATGAGTTGAAACTTTGGAATAATTCAAAATCTCAAATCCAAATTAAAAATGAGATGAATTATGAGGTTGATTCTCAAGAACAAAATCTCATATTATATTCTTCATTTAATGCACCCGAGGTTTCAACTACTAATGGACCAACATATTATGTTCCAAAAGTAGCGAGTCAACTTAAGGATAGTCACTACGCAAAATTAAATGCCTCTACTCTTATTAGTTACGGGGAATCTACTCCAGGTATTAAACCTTTTAGATCAATAATACCTTTAGGTTTAATACCTGTATTTAGAAACAACGAAATTTTGTTAAATACAGATGTTTCCGATTGGTCTCAATTTGAGGGAAAATTAGCAACTATTGAGGTTTCAGGGCTATACGATTTTTCAGACAATAGACAATCATCACCAATTACTTGGAGTTTTATAATTGATAAACATCCATTAAAATGGTCGATAGTTGGTAAAAACCCACTCGAAAACAATGAATTATTGTTTGTTAAAAATCAAACAGAAAAACTAAGTTTTGAAATAAAAATAGATAATGTAGGAATTGAATCTGAAACCTATTCTATTGATTTTCCAGAATGGATTACAATATCCGAGCCTAATGGAAGTATTGGTCCATTGTCTTCAAAATACATTACAGCAAGTTTTGATGAAAACATATCAGTAGGAGATTATCACAATGGTTTGTCATTAAATTCAAATTTCAATTTTATTAAATTAATACAGATTGAGTTAAGGGTTTTACCAACAGAAACTGAATTACCATTTGATCCAAAACAATATAATGAATCAATGACAATTGTAGGACAAATCAATATTGATGGAGTATTTGAAAATGATGTTTTTGACAAAGTTTATGCAAAGGTTGGAAATCAAATTAGAGGTGTGGGAAAATTAGAATATGATAGAGAACTAGATAATTATTTTGTTTATCTAACGGTTTATAGTAATTTGTCAAGTAGTTCCATTTTAACTGATCCTGTACAATTTTATATATGGGTTGCCACTGAAGGTAAATTGATAAAGGCTAAAATTAATGGACAAGACTATATATCTTTTAATGCGGATTCAATATTAGGTGACCCATATAATCCTGTTTTATTTACCAATTCAAATATTGTTGTTCAAAAAATCGATCTCAACAAAGGTTGGAATTGGGTTTCATTTAATGTTAGTGATTCTAGATTCAATGATTTAAACCAATTAACTCAAGAATTAATACTAACAGAAAGTGATGTGATTAAATCACAATCTAAATTTGATAATTATTTTGATGGATGGAGTGGTGATCATTCTAATTCAGGAGGGTTGGATAATTTTACCATGTATAAATTTAATATTAGTAGTGATTCTTCCAACATATTAGATTCTACAAATTCAGGACAGATATTATTATTACAAGGTAAAGAGGTAGATTTAAGTGATTGGTCAATTAATCTTAATAAAAACTGGACTTGGCTACCTTACCCTGTAACAAAAATAGTTTCTATTCAAAATGCCTTGGCCAATTTGGATCCTCAAGATGGCGATCTTATTAAATCTCAAACCCAATTTGCTATTTATACTGAAAAAAATGGCTGGAAAGGCACATTAAAATATCTATATCCAGGTAAGGGTTACATGATAAAATTAACAAATTCCCAAACTTTTTCTTATCCAACCTATATTAATTCTAACCTATCTTCTATAACAAATAAAGGCCAAGCCGAAGAATTTACAAATTTTATCAATCCTTCCGAGCACTTGTTTAATTACTCTAGCAACATGAATTTAGTTGTTAAAATCCCCGATGCTTATGAAGATGTTGTAATTTATGATGCTAAAGGTAAGGTAAGAAGTTTGGTTGAGAGAATAGATATAAATGGATCTACTTTATATTTCATGACTGTATTCGGAGATATAAAAGAATCATTAAATGTTTATTTAATTAACAGCTTTAAAGAAAAAAGCATTGTAACCAATTTAGATTTTATACCTGAATCAATTGTTGGGACCATCAAAAACCCACTATTATTTGAAGTAATTGATGAATCTATTGTGATGTATCCAAATCCTTTCGAAAGTAAATTTGAGCTTAGTATTGATTCAGAAAGCGCCTCTTCAGTTAAAGTTGAATTATGTAACATAGTTGGTCAAACATTATATTCCAAAATATATAATGTCGTAGTCGGTAAAAATATTATTGAAGTAACTCCAGACAACAATAACTATTTGTTAAAAGGAATTTATATAATTAAGATATCTAAAGAAGACAATGTTTATATCAAAAAAATTATAAAAAACTAAGGCATTTATCTTAAAAAGACAACGATGTTAAATAATAAGATTTTAGTAATAATATTTTTTATTAAGTCTATAGTTATTTCATATGCTCAATCTCCAAATTGGACGGTAATTCCTTCTGATTTTGAATATAGTATGACTATTGTCGCAAAACTCAATATAGCAGGTGTTCAGCTAACACATCCAAATGATATGGTTAGTGCATTTGTCGGTGATAAAATAAGAGGGGTTGCTAAATTAGTTTATGTACCTCAAAAAGCTTCTTATTATGCATATCTAACAATTTATTCCAATGTTAATGACGAGGAGATTCAATTTCAAGTTTATGAATATACAAGAAACAAAGTCACCTTAATTAATAAGAAATTTAATTTCAAATCTAACCAGGTACTTGGTAATATAAATCAGTCTTACAGTATAGCTGAGCCAGCATTGAACAATCAGGCTAATATTAATAGATTTTCTTTTAAAGGTATTGAGACTGTTGGTTCTAAAATTGATTTAAATATAATTGATCTTGTGATTTACGATATACATGATGCTACAGAATTAACACCAGTATTTGAACTTAGTAAAGGGGCTAAGTTGTTTTATGACAGCTTCTTAAGACTATCTGGTGAGTTCACAGATAATTTTTCAAACAGTGTTATCTATAAAATTGTTTCGGAGGATGAATCAACGATTAAGGAATATACTATAAATGTTCTTAAAACTGATAAACCTGCTTTGTTTTATAAACAAAATGCAGTTTGTTACAATCCCGGTGCTATTAAAGTTTTAACTCCTTATGAAGGTAAATCAGTCAAAATTTTTTTAAATGGAGTTTTGTTAGATGAAAAGTTTGTAACGTTTGGAGAAGTATATTTTAATAAACTTGAAAGTGGCTCATACCTATTACAAATAGGTGATAAATTCAAATATATAGAAATTCTATTAAAAACTAATTAACAATATATTATGAAATATATTTTTTCGTTTCTGTTATTAATTATTTCTATAATGGTTTTATACTCTTGTCAGAAAGATGAGAATCCATGTGAAGAAGTAATCCAAGATGACTTCGAGTTGGTTGAATAACTTTATTTTTCCAAATTCACAAATAATCATTCACTATTTGTGCTAAAATTTTCACAACAAGTAAACGATAAATTTGGTTTAAATATTAAATTGTTAACTTTTAATGGTTCTAATATACTCTGTTACATTCATACCAACATGTTTTTTGAAATTATTGAAAAATGTAATTCTTGATCCAAACTGAGTTTTCACAGCCAGCGATTCAATAGTATGATTGTTCAAATAATTTTCATCTATAAGCCTTAAAGAGGCTTGTATTTTTAAAACATTCAAATAATCATTTTTACTATATAAACAATAATATTTAAATATTGAATCTATTTGCACCTGAGGCTTACCTATTATATCTGACAAGTTTTTTGTTGTAGGGATGATTTTTAAGTCATTTACGTATTTCTTTTCAACACTATTAATTTTTGAAATTATTTCGAGTACTTGACTTATATCTAATTTTTGAAATTCTCTTTTATCTGGAATGTTAATTTTATCTTTCCAAAGATTGTATGAATTTTCATTAAATAAATTATTATTATAATTAATAATTTCTTTTCCATATAAAATTATGGGATTGTTATATAGAAATATTAAAAAAATTAGCCATATCAAACTTGAGAGACTATAAAATCTGACTAACACATCACCCTTTTCTGTTAATGAGAGGTAATTTGCAATTATGTAAACAAATATAATTAAAATCACTATATTAATTTGCCAAATTTTATTATTTATATTTTCGCTTCTCTTAATAAGCTTTTTCTCATTTTTATTTTGATTTAAAAATAATAAAAATAATATTATAATATATATAGTTGAATAAATTAGAAAGAAAATCCTGTTATAATATTCATCATTCACTGCTTTGCAAAACATTATAAATAGTAATGCTAGTATGAAATGAATAACGTCTTCTCTAATCGAAGTTTTTTTAACTGCCGAGTTTTTGAAAAACAGGTAGAATATAGGGACTATAATTGTACCATAATACAAGTTTCCATTTAATGGAACATAATATTTTACCACATGACCAGTTGAATATAAACCAAATAATATTCTTTGTACTCCAGCCAAAAGCATTATAATTATGAAGTACGAATTATATTTTTTTAATATTTTTTGTTTTAATATTAGTATTGTCGATATCATAACTAATGATATGCCAATAGTAAATGAAATTATTTCCAACAAATCAATTTTACTAGATCCCACAGTTTTTTTCAAAAATACTCTTTCATTTTAAGTAAATGACTTAAAATAATTTTTTTTTACAGTCTTATTTTTGTTTCATTTTCCTTAAATCTGTCAATAATCATCAATGTTTTTTTTTAAATAGTTTAGAAATCATTTACAATATTACTTTTGCCGAAATATTGTTGTCATGCGTTATTCTTTACTTTTCCTTCTTTTTATTTTTTCGTTTTCTTATGGACAGACTAATTTTTGGAAAAAGTCTGATGTTTCAGATTTTACTACATTAAAGGGTTCTGATGATATTAAATTACCTTTGGTGTTTGAATTAGATTATGTTTCTTTTTTAAACGAAATAGGTTTATCAGATTCTATCCAAATATTTCTTCCTAATAGTAAAGGTGAGTTTGATAGATACTTCCTATTTGAAAAGAAAAATACTTCAAATAGATTGTCTGCTAAATTTCCTAATGTTAGGACATTCAGAGGGTATGATGTTTCAAATTTAGAAAATAGAATTTCTGTAACATTGTCATCAGATAGAATTTATTTTCAACGGTTTTCCTATGAAAATGAATATATACGTGATTTAGGTAAAAACACATTTGTTTTTTATCATAAAGGCACTAATATATCCTACATTCCATTTTCATGTGGAATTGTTGATGAAAAAATTACAACTACTCCAATTTCAAATAAATCATCTATCACCAGTAAATCAAATAATTCTTTTAAAAACAATATACCTGGTTTAAGAACGTTGAGATTAGCTGTTGTTACCACTGGTGAATATTCAGAAATTAATGGAGTAACTAAAGAAGAAGTTTTTTCAAATATTGTTTCAATAGTTAATAATTTAAATAATATAAGTGAGTTAGAATTAGGAATAATTTATGAATTAGTAGATAATAATGACCAGTTAATTTTTACTGATAAATCCACTGACCCTTTCGATATTGAGGGAAATGGCGTCAAATTATCAGATATTTATTTAAATCAAAGAACTCAAATAGTAATTGATTCTATAATCGGAAAAGATAATTATGATCTTGGACATTTATTTATTGCTCGTAATGAGGATGGTGATGTCCCCTATGGTATTGGTAATGCTTTTGGAATCGGCAATGTAGGAACCCCAGAAAAGGGATCAGGATGGTCTTATTTCAGTTCAAGTACTACCAATGAATATGGATTCATTGGCTTAGTTTCACATGAGATTGGTCACCAACTTGGAGCTACTCACACTTTTTCAAATCAAGTTGATGGGCAGGTTACACAATCTGAATTAAGTTCAGGGAGATCTCTCATGTCCTACGGTATAAAAAATCAGTCTGATCTTCATTATTATCATTATCACTCAATTAATCAAATAATTGAATCATTTAAACGAACTCAATGGGGAATCGACTTTTCTTCAATTGGAACATTTACCCCATTTACCCAGCAATTCCCTTCAAACATAAACTTGATACCTTATTATATTCCAATTAGGACACCATTTGTATTAAGTATTCCCGCTGAATTAGTTAGTTCTAATAATTCTTACAATTGGGAACAGCTAGATTCTGATATAATAAGTCCAGGTAGTTACTGGGGTGCTAAATCTCAAACCTCACCTTTGTTTAGTTCAACCTCCCCTAGCTCAAATACTAAGCGATATTTTCCTTCATATTTAAGAATTATTGAAAATAACCTTACGAGTGGTAATGATATATTAGATGCAAATCAAGGCAGTAATATGCTTTTCGAGACGTTACCTGAGATCCCAAGGCAAATGACCTTTGGACTTTCTATACGTGATTTAGCTTTTAATCGAGGTGTGTATTTAGATTCTACTCAAGTATTTACAGTAGCTAATAGTAAGCCTTTTTCTATTTTAACTTCTTTAATTGCTCCTGTTGAAGCAGGAAGCTCTTTGAACGTAGAATGGGAGATAAGTAATACAAATGACTCCCCCATTAATTTAACGGAAGTAAATATTTTGCTATCTATAGATGGTGGCGATAAATTTGATTACTTATTGGCATCAAAAACCTCCAATGATGGCTCTCAAACAGTTGTAATTCCAAATGTAGCTACCACAAATGCAAGAATAAAAATCGAACCTGTCAATAATATATTTTTCACAATTAATCCTTTGGATTTTGAAATCATACCCACCCAATTAAGTCTTTTTAGCTCGGCTACAGAGGTTGAATTGACTGTGTGTAATGAATACAAGCAAACCTTTAACCTGCAGGTTCAAAATAATCAAGATACTTCTACTTTATCTGACATAAGTTTTACAGGGGCACCTCAGGGATTGACAATATCACTAAGCAAAAATCAGGTAGCAGTAAATGAGGCATTTACAGCTACTATTTCTAATGAATCAGCTGCAGTAGGAACCTATTATATTACATTAAATGCGGATCTAAACGGCTTTAAAGTTGAACGTCCCATTGTGCTATCCATCCTAGAAAGCAACCTAACGCCAGTTGAGTTATTAAGCCCATCTTCCGAAGGAGTATATAGTCAAAAAACAGTTGAGTTAAAATGGAATAAATCTGCGGACACAAAAAAAGTACTCCTTCAAATTTCAAATGATCAAAATTTCAGCAATTTATTAATTGATAAAATCATTTACGGCGATAGTTTCGATTTCACTCCACCAGTAAATGGAATTAAGTACTTCTGGCGTGTTTACGCTTTAAATGAATGTACCACTTCCGAGTCTACTAGCAGTAGTTTCAGTTTTGATAAGGGATTTGAAAAGTCATTCGCGCATAATGGCGATTTATATGATACATCTGAGGGAATTTATCCAATTCAAGTGACAGACTCCAATTTAATTAAGGAAATGAAAGTCAGTGTCATGGTATCTAAGGATTTATTTCGAACCAATTTAAAGATTAATGAGATGACTATGAGCCTGATTAGTCCTTCAGGACATGAGGTGATATTGGCAACATCAATGAGTAAGAATACAGTTGTAAATTTAAACTCAGTTTTTTATTTATTTGAAGATCAGGCTCAAGATTTTAGTGCTCCGTTTTATAATGAATCAACCCAAACCTGGCTATTATCTGTATCGCCAGAGGAAGCGCTAAGCCAATTTATAGGGGAGAATATGTATGGAGAATGGATGTTTAAGGTGGAGGGAAAATCAGATGCAATTTATATTGAAGAAGTTTCGATTGAGTTTCTATCTAATGAAATTTTCAAAGCCCCAAGAGCTGAAAACGTAGAAGTGTTTTTATTCCAAAACGAAAATAAAATCTCACTAGTTGGAAAAAACTTTCTGGGTGAGGAGCTTGTTAATTCCATGATTGAAATCAACAAACTTCCTTCATATGGCACCCTAGTAGATAGTCAAAATAATTTGCTTCTAGCAGATATGGCCTATCCAATTACAGATGTTTACTTTGTTCAAAACGAGGGTTTTCAAGGATTAGATCGCTTTAATTATCAAATTGTTGACACAGATTTAAATTTGAAGAGTATTACTAAGCAAGTTATTATTGATTACAAAGACATTAAACCAGATTTAGTAATATTTGATATTTATTCATCCATGACAGTCGGCGAATCCAAGAAGTTGCATTTGACTGGAAAAAATATAGAATATTATAGCAATTATGAATTTAATCTATCTTCTCCTATTTATGGGACTATAGAAATTAATGATAAAACAATTGAATATTTTGCTAATAGTATTGGTGATGAAATTATAGAGCTCACCTATTCTTCAGGAAATGTTAAACGAACAAGCTTTATATATATCTCTAATTTTGATAACTATAATTTAATAGAAAAACCAAATAGAAAAATATTAAGAAAATCTGATGGTTTTAGAATTGGAAGAACATTAGCAATTAATGCTGATGGTACAATTTTGGCATCTTCACAAAACTTAAAATTTGACGACGGTGATAATAATGATGGTTATTTTGATGATTACTCGGGTTTAATTAAGATATTTTCAATCGAAGAAGGAAATTACACTCAATTAGGTGAAGAAATACGGGGAAATGAAAACAATGATCGTCTGGGTGCTGTGATAAGTTTGAGTGGTGATGGTAAAAGAATAGCGATCGCTACTAACCATGTTGTTTTTCATTGTAATGTTTGTGTAGATTATGTTGTGGTTTATGAGTATAACGATAAAGATGACTCCTGGAATATTTTGGGAGATAAAATCTTATTTGAAGGCGGTGGTACTAAAGTTGATATTCAAAGTCTCGATATGAATTTTGATGGAAGTATACTAGCCGTAGGGAATGCTAGATATGCTATAAACGGCTATGCTTCTGGAGCAGCACATATTTTTTCATATAACGATGACTCAAAAAGTTGGATTCAAAAAGGTTCTCTATTAACAACTTCATATGTTAAAAAGGATGATGTTTTCTCGGATTTTGGGTCATTTGTTAGACTTAACAAAGCTGGTAACAGACTAGTTTTGAATCAACCCTTTGGATTCTTTAATTCATCTAAAGCTGGAAATGTTTATGCTTTTGAGTTTGACAAAAGTGATTGGAGATTAATGGGGCAGCCTATTTCTGGATCACAAGGATTCAGGTCACAATTTGGAAAGACGTTGGACATTAATGATTTAGGGGATCAAATCGTAATTAGTGAAAATTATGAAGTCATATCTTCCAATGAAATATATTTAGGTAAGGCACATGTTTATAAATATGATTCTGAAACCAATAGATGGATTATACTAGGAAATCAAATTAAAGGACCAAAAACCACTATAACAACAACAATTGATGAGTGGGGATCAACGCGTGAAAAAACGAAGGTTTCTATGAATGGAATAGGGGACCAAATTTCTCTTTCAATATTAGCTCCAGAAAATTTTTGGGAAAACTATGGAACTCCACTTCAATATATTAATGTTTTTAAATATCAAAAGGACGCTAGTTTTTGGACAACTTTTTCAGAACCATTTGCTACGAAAGCACATGATGGAATTTATCCTACATACGATGAAACTATTATTAGTAAGAATGGTACAAGTTTATTTTTTGGATCAGGTCCAAAAATTGAAACCCAGAATGACCTAACATTTGTTGAAATATTTAATGTTTATAACAATAATAATGATATTGATTTAGATGGTGTACTAGATAGTCTAGACAACTGCCCCACAACGGTAAATGCCGATCAAGCAGATGCTGATGGAGATGGTTTAGGGGATGTCTGCGATACTAATTATAACCCTTCAATCACATCAACTAGTTTCTCCTTGGCTGAAAACCCCACTCAGGATCAGGTGATTGGCACTGTGGAATTTACGGATACAGACACCAGTGACACACATTCGTTTAGCATCTCAGCAAATGACTACGCAGCCATCGATACTGCCTCTGGAACCCTGACGGTAAAAACCCCTGCGCTTTTTGATTTCGAGACCACACCCTCATTTACGGTGACGGTGACCATCAGCGACGGCACCAACACCGACAGTAAGACGATCACCATCCAACTCACCGATGTCAATGAGGCACCCACCGCGGTATCCGCTCAGGCCAATACGCCCGAGGACACCGCCCTCACCCTGACTTTATCCGCCTCAGATCCTGAGGGCGCTTCCCTCGTTTTTGCGGTGGCTACAGCACCTAACCATGGAAGCGCCACCCTTTCGGGGACCACCCTTACCTATGTGCCAGAGGCCAATTATTTTGGCGCAGACACACTTGCATTTACTGCTTCAGATGGCACAAACACCTCTGAATCGGCCACCATTACCCTGACCATCACTTCAGTCAACGATGTCCCCGTCTCAGCCACAGCCAGCGCCACCACAGCTGAAGATACCTCGGTGGAGATCCCGCTTACAGCTTCGGATGTGGACGAAGATGACTTAACCTACTCGGTAGTCACCGCTCCAGAGCATGGAACGGTGTCCATCACAGGCAGTACGGCTACTTATACCCCAGATGCTAACTATTTCGGATCAGACAGTTTTACATTTACAGCTAATGATGGAATAGATTCTTCTGACGCTTCATTGGTCAGTATAGAGATTACAGGCGTCAACGACGCCCCATCGACCATTAATACTGCTACTTCTACATTTGAGGACACTGCATTAGAGATATCTCTTATAGCAATTGACCCAGACGAAGATGCACTCACATTTATAGTACTCACCGCCCCTGAACACGGAACAGTGTCTATCACAGGCAGCACAGCTACCTACACACCAGAAGCCAACTACAACGGACAGGACAGCTTTGCGTTTAAAGCCAATGATGGAACTGAAGACTCCAATACATCTAGCGTTACCCTGACCATCACCTCAGTCAACGATGTTCCTGTCTCAGCTACAGCTAGTGCTACCACAGCCGAAGACACCTCAGTGGAGATTTCGCTGACAGCTACAGATGTAGAGGGAGATGAACTCACATTTACAGTAGTCACCGCCCCAGAACATGGGACGGTGTCCATCTCGGGCAGCACAGCGACCTACACTCCTGAGTCCAACTACTTTGGATCAGACAGTTTTACATTTACAGCTAATGATGGAATTGATTCTTCTGACGCTTCATTGGTCAGTATAGAGATTACAGGTGTCAATGACGCCCCTGTATTTCCAGCTAACTTCTCTGTAAGTACTTCTGAGTTAACAGTTGTTGAGGCAACAGTATTAAACCTCTCAGCCACAGACCCTGAAGGCTCATCGATTACCTATACGCTATCAGAATCAACGGCTCCTTTTGCGCTTAGAAACACCTCAGAGCTGTACCTCACCGAGGCGCTGGATTATGAGACCATAACCTCGTACTCCTTGGAGGTAACCGCCTCTGATGGAGCGCTTTCTACAACCACTTCACTGACCATCACCGTTGAAGACGTTCCCAACCAAAGCGTAGAAAAAGCATTTACGATACGGGTGTACGACGTGAAGTATGAGGACAACACCTCGAAGGTAGACTATGCGGCTATGATGCAGACCAACAAGACAGTCGGCGATACAGAAGTGCTTTATGAAATCTCAGGCGGCGCAGACGCAGCTCTGTTTACCATAAATACCAATACAGGAGCCTTAGACTTTAAAGAAGCCCCTGACTTTGAGAACCCAGCAGACGCGGACCAGAACAACATATATGAGGTAACGGTGAAATTCACCAACCTCACGGATGGAGCTCCTGAAGTCCCAGTGGTCACGACCCCAACGAGTATTGTGGTTCCAGAGGCCCAGGCGGCCGT
>Ga0102901_1000254_pt1 | contig 21638 bp, 15 predicted proteins | sample Colrivmet1555A02_FD_78456 | JGI IMG/M metagenome (GOLD analysis project Ga0102901, IMG submission 78456) | Estuarine microbial communities from the Columbia River estuary - metaG 1555A-02 | ecosystem: Environmental > Aquatic > Marine > Intertidal zone > Estuary | place: USA: Columbia River... | reverse complement strand
TTGGAAAATACGAAATAAAAAAACCCTTAACTATCTTATAATTAAGGGTTTGTAAATCTAAAAAGTACTCGGGACGGGACTTGAACCCGTACGCCCGTGAAGGCACTGGATTTTAAGTCCAGCGTGTCTACCGATTCCACCACCCAAGCATCTTAAACCTCAAACTCGATAGATAATGAGATTTATTCGCATTACAAAATGGTTGCCCATAATGTAAATACCTTAAACATTACAAGGTACACTGCTAAACTAAAAAAGGGATTGCTCCCTTTTTATATCGTTTGAGCGAAAGACGAGATTCGAACTCGCGACCTCCACCTTGGCAAGGTGATGCTCTACCAGCTGAGCTACTTTCGCTTTATTTACTTACTTCAATGAACGTTTCCCTCCGTAAGCGGGTGCAAAAATAATCACGATTTCATACCTTGCAATAAGTTTTAAATTATTTTTTTTTGAATTCAAATATCAACTCCCGTCCAAGTCTCGGAGCTATCGATTCTAGGCATTTTTGCAGTACATTTAACTCAAATTTATTTTGAAATAAGCCCACGTATTCATCTGCATTTCCCCCGTAAGGTGGACCGTCATTTTTATCCATGTCAAAGAGTAAACCAAAGAGGACGCCTTCTTTATTTAAAAGTCGGTGCATATGATCTACATATTGGGGCCTTAGCGCAGGGTTAAGTGCACAAAAAAAAGTCTGTTCTATGATTAGATCAAAACGTTGATCTAGCTCAAAAAAATCGCACGTTAGATACTTATCTTCTGGAAAGTTAGATACACGGCTTAACAATAAGGCCTTGGCATCAGTTGCGTAGTCTAGCGCGTATACATGTGTGTAGCCCTTATTCCATAAGTACTCGACCTCATGGCCACTTCCAGCGCCTGGTATCAGTATGTGAGCGTTTTTGACAACGTTTTGCTCTACGTAATCTGTGAGCACTTTATTGGCATAACCAATATCCCAAGAGAAGTCATTCTGGGCGTACCTGTTTTGCCAATAGGCCGCATTCAAATTACTCATTTTATCCTTTTCCGCCGCCTTTTACCGCGCCGGCTCCTTTAGTAGATATGGGCGTTTTTTTAGGGCTACTGGATTTTGTGCTTCCGCTAGTAGGTGTACTTGGGGTAGTTCTAGGAGTGTTAGTTCTAGGAGTTGTAGTGCTGGTTCTTGGCGTGTTAACGTCTTTATACCGTGTCGTTGTGGGCGCTGTGGTAGGACTTGAAGTAGATTCGTGAGGGGTCTGATATTGTTGAAATAAATGAATTCTAAATCCCACATTAATTAACAGCATATCCGTTTTTACTATTTTGTAATCACTGAAATCTACTTGGCTAGTTCCTTCTACTTGTTTTATGTTACGCAATGGCAGGGCAGCTCCTTTATCACCAAAGGTATAGGTGATTCCACTTTCTAATGAGAACGACTTATTCAAACGATAACTGCACCCTATACCCGCACCATAGTGAAGTCTGGAGGTGTATACAATATGACGTGTGGTGGTGTCTGACTGGTAATCAGGGTTTTGTGAGAATTCATCTAGCTGAAGTCTTTGACGTGTATTGTACTGCCTGTTTCCTATTAAAAAATTGACATAGGGTACAAACTTATCATCATCGGTTCCCCAGTTTAATCTAACCACACCCATGGTTGCATACATTGAATTGTTTGCTGTAATGGTAGCTGTGCCGATAATGTTAGGATCGGAGAGTTCTAAATTTTCAAATTTTTTGGACTGCATTTTAGCAAAATCCATTTGCATGCCTACTTGAAAATTCAGCATAGATTTAGAAGGGTATCTGCTGCTGAGGTAACTTAGATTTATGCCGTATCCATCATCGTATTTTATATCTTTCAGCTCACTTTGTGGGCAAGCGGTATGAAAACCAATTCCCAGATATCCTTTACTTTCTTGGGCATTAGCGTTTAAGCTTGCAGCGGCACATAAAACGAATAGGGTATTTTTAATACTTCGCATATTTCAAATGTAGGTTATTCCTTTAATTTTTGGTTTTCGCTGTGTCGTGTGGCATCGCGAGTCGTTTTTTTAGCTAAATTTTGGTGTAAGGCGTCTTCTAAATTAATGCCACATTGATTGGCTAAGCACATAAGTACGAAAAGCACATCTGCCATTTCATCACCTAAGTCTACTGCTTTATCAGATTCTTTAAAGCTCTGCTCGCCATACTTTCGGCTCATAATACGTGCCACTTCACCCACTTCTTCCATCAGTATAGCTGTATTGGTAAGTGGATCGAAATAGCGAACACCAAAGGTGGTTATCCACTCATCAATGGTTTTTTGTGCTTCGGTAATGGTCATACCTGCAAAAATATCTGGTTTAGTTTAATTAAGTGATGCTTTATCGAACTAAAAGCTCCAAGTGTTATTGTTGATATTGTATGGATTTAAGGAGAATTTAAATCCTGCAGAGACTCCTTGGGTGTTAGAGTGAGCTAGTATATAGTATACACCCAGTTTAACGCGCTGGCGCCCTAATTTTAAAATACGATTAGCACCAAATAAAATTTCGGAGTATTGATAATTTCTTTCGGGTACATACAGGATGCCACCACCCACAGAGGTTTTTATTCCTAATTGTTTTAAAATAGGAATTTTACTGGTAATAAATCCATTGAACTCATGTTGGTAATGACTTTCAAATACGGTTTGAAATGTAGCAAAAGTAGAATCGATGAGCTGGTAACCAAACATCGTAGGCATTAGTAAAAACGGATCTCCGCCACGCTGATAACGATAGTCCATGATTCGCAAATTACTCGTATCTAAAAAGCCTCCCAGGTTTATGGCGTATTCTGAAGTACCAAAAATGCCAACATTAAATTTTTGATTAATGCCAAAATCAAGTGATTGATACTTCGTGCTAGATCCCCAAATACCTATAAATGCTTGTTTATAAATGAGTGAAAAAGTGGGGTACTTGGATCCGAGGATTATCTTTTGTTTTGGTTCTTTAATGTAAAGTTGCTTGGGTGTGTAGGACAAAGCAAAGGAGCTTTCAAATGCAGAATGAGTTGCGAACGTATAGGGTGTGTTATTCTCAAAAGCACTGTCATAATCGCTATTAAACTTAAAATCACCTAAGTCTTTTCGAAGGGTATTTTTAAGTCCAACGTTCATGTAAAGTCCATTGCTAATTTCGTGCGAATGCCTAATGCTTAGGTAATTCTCTTCGTAAAAGTTATTGCGGTTAAATACATCGCGTATGGTGGCAAAAGTATTCACAAAACCAAAGTATTTTCTTAGGTCTATGGAGATAGTAGATTGCTTTTTGGGATTGTATTTAAACTGCATGGCCAGATTGCCTTTTACGTCACCGTTTCTAAAACCGTAATTCAAAAAGGGTGAAATGTATAACGTTTTATAATTTTCGTACTTTTTAAAATAATTAACAGAATAGCGTAACCTCAGACCTCCAATTGCCACAGGATCAAGCAAAGCAATTGCCGGGTCAAAATTCCAAAGTATTTTTTTATCTCGGTTGATAAAGCTGTAACCCATCAATAAAATTTTGCTTATCGAAGGTTTATTAAAAATAGAATCTACGGAGTCTAAATAATGCTTACTAAGTCGTAAACGCTGGATGCTGTCTTGGTAATTTATATAAATTCGCTCATCATGGGTGAGTGGTATAGGGCGTAGCAATGCCCAAAACGAGGTGTCTTTGTTATAAGCATCCTCGAGGGTGATACCTACTTCATCATTAAAATATTTTTTGGCATAGGTGCTGTCAAAGGTGTAATTTGTATAGCGAACGTCGCAATGACCATTAGACTTGCTTGTACCATTTTTAACCTGCCACTCCATGCGTTCAGTAGTTAATACGCGTCGGTTATTTATAAAGCTATAATCTTGCGATATACGGAAAGCATCATACATGACAAGTGAGTTTTTACTCACGTCTAAGCTTACGCTTTTGAGGGTAAATAGACTGTCCCATATTTCTATTTCTCCCGTAAATAGGGCGTTTCCTATTTTTCTGGGCGTAACGCGAATGGTGTAAACTTTTATGTCTCCCTCAAACCTAGATCCGAGCAATTTATACTTGTATGCGAGCATAGCTGTACTGCTGATAGGCGAGATGTAGGCATTATCACCCAGTTTTTTGGATATGATTATGTTCTGGTTAAAGTCAAAGTTAGCATCTGTTGTAGACGTAAAAAAAAGTGTTTGTTGATTGCCTAGTTTTTTTGCGGCAAGTTTCTCTTCTTTAAAACCCGTTGGTGATTTAATGTGCTGCACAAAGTCAGCTTCAAAGAGATTAAGTTTTGGAATACTGTCCTTATAATTAAAAAGATCTTCTAGCTCATCTTTTTTTTGTTTTTCCATTTTGGACCCAGAAAAGGTGTTTTCTTCTAAGCTTTTCACATAAATGCTTCGCTTTTGGGTAGTATATTGATTACTGTAAATGTCCTTTCGGTCAATGGTTTTTTGAATAATTTCATACGACAAGTCTCTTTTTTTGTTAGAGACTTGTACAGCATCTAATTCATTATCAGCTACTTCTAAAGTGATATTTTGGGTAAAGTTAGACGTTATGATTAAGTCTAAATATTGGGGAGTATAGCCCATATAAGAGTATGAAATTCTGTTTAGTCCTTCGGGTAATCTTAATTCATATTGGCCTTTTTCATTGGTTACTGCACCTACACCTAACTGCGTTGCTCGCACATAAACTCCCTGCAAAGGAAGGGATTGAGCATCTGTTACATAACCCCTTAACGTAAAATATTCTTGTGCATGGGCATGATAGCATATGAGTGAAATCAATATAAGCGTAAAATATTTCAAGTAGTTAGGTTTGAATTCGGTCGTGTTTTGAATTTAAAACAGTACAAAAATGAATTTAATTGACACTATTTGGTTACGAATTCGATAAAAATAAAAAAGTTTCCGCTTTACATTTTTAAACTTTTAAAATATGTTTTACGAATAGCCTACGTAGCTTTGCACTGTATAATGAAAAAAGTAGTACTGTTAATTCTAGATGGATGGGGAATTGGGAAAAAAGATGCTTCCGATGCCATTTATAACGCTCACACTCCATTTATAGATAGCTTAGCTAATGAGCCAAAAGCCAATATCAAAACCTTTGGTGAAAATGTAGGACTCCCTGAAGGACAAATGGGTAATTCTGAGGTAGGTCACATGAATATAGGCGCAGGACGCGTAGTATGGCAGATGCTCGTTAGAATAAATAAAGCATTTAGAGATCACGAAGTATCTCAGATGGACAATGTGATTAAAATGCTAAATTTAGCCAAAGAAAATCCTGATCGAAAGATTCACTTGATGGGTTTAGTAAGTGACGGTGGAGTACATAGCAGTTTAGATCATCTTATTTCACTTACCCATCTATTTAAAGAACAAGGCTTAGATAATCGTTTATACATACATGCCTTTACAGATGGTAGAGATACCGATCCTCAAAATGGTTTAGGTTATTTAAATGACCTCACAGCATCTGAACATTTCGGAAAAACTACTTTGGCGAGTATATGCGGCAGGTATTACGCCATGGATAGGGATAAGCGATGGGAACGTACTCAATTAGCTTATGATGCTTTAGTAAATGGGATAGGAGATAATGCCAACGACTATAAAAATGCCATGAAAGAAAGCTACGCAGCAGGGGTTACTGATGAGTTTATTAAGCCCATAATCTTAACTAAAAATGGTCGGATAGCAGAAGATGATATTGTACTGTGTTTTAATTTTAGAACAGACAGAGGTAGACAAATAAGTACGGTGCTTACCCAAGAGGATATGCCCGCATTAAACATGAAGACCCTAGATCTTCATTATTTCACCATGACGGAGTATGATAAGACATACCGAAACGTAAATGTGCTGTTTGAAAGTCAAGATTTAAAAAATACGCTTGGCGAAGTGTTGTCTGGCCGTCATAAAAAACAGCTGCGCGCCGCCGAAACCGAAAAATATCCTCATGTTACGTTCTTTTTTAATGGAGGAAGAGAAGAGCCTTTTGAAGGTGAAGACCGTACTATGGCAAGCTCACCAAAGGTAGCTACCTATGATTTACAGCCAGAAATGAGCGCTGTAGAACTAACCCATAATGTGATCCAAGCAATGGATAGAACCGACTATGATTTTGTGTGTGTAAACTACGCAAATCCTGATATGGTAGGACATACAGGTGTGTTTAGCGCTATAGTAAAAGCTTGCGAAACGGTCGATTCCTGCGCCAAAGAATTAGTAGAATACGGACAAAATAAGGGCTATTCATTTATCATCATAGCCGATCATGGTAATGCGGAACTAGCGGTGAATGAAGATGGTAGTCCAAATACAGCACACACGACCAATTTGGTTCCTATATACCTGCTAGATGACGATAATAAAGAGGTACACGAAGGCAAACTAGCGGATATTGCACCAACGGTTTTGCAGTTATTAGACATTCCTGTGCCTGCCGAATTTGACGGGGTAAGTCTTATCTAATTTATAGGTACGTCTCATCTATTCGTTATCCTAATTATATTTTCAGGAAGATTCATATAATAGTAATACTTTTAAACAATAATAGTATTACTATTGCACTGTAAAAGTAATGCTACAAAATATTTCATTCACTATAGATACTGGAATCAGTTTAAAAGACCCTCGCGAGTCTGATCTGGGTAAGAAATTGCTGCAAGAAAGTATCAACCTAATCGACGAAATTGGTCTCGAGCAATTCACCTTCAAGAAACTGGCTATCGCCATGTCTTCCACAGAAGCAACTATTTATAGGTATTTTGAAAATAAGCATAAGCTGCTTACCTACCTTGTAAACTGGTATTGGAGTTGGTTGCAGAACAAAATATTGTTTACCACGTATACGCTTAACTCTGCTGCTGAAAAACTTGAAAGTACCATTGATATATTGGCTTCTCCGATAGAGCAAGATTTCAACTATACGTACATTGATGAGCAAAAGTTGTATCGCATCATTATTGCAGAAGGAGCTAAAGTATATTTGGTAAAGGATGTTGATATGGTAAACACTGGAGGTGCTTACTTGAGTTATAAGACCCTTTGTTCACTTATTTCTGATCAAATCCTGGCATTAAACATGAATTATCAACATTCGCATACCTTGGCTTCTACCATCATTGAAACATGCCATAGTCAGATATTTTTCAGTCAACACTTGCCCCGGCTAACCGATGTGCTAGAAGATGACCACGCCAACCTAAAAAAATTTATTGTACACTTAACCTTTTCAGCCATTAAATAATGAAGTCTACCTTAAAACCTATACAGCGATTTTGGGGTTTATTAAATCCTGATAAACGAGACCTTACTTATCTGTATTTATATGCCATTTGCAATGGTATAATTAGTCTATCCTTGCCTATAGGCATACAAGCGATTATGGGCTTGGTGCTAGCTGGCAGACTTTCTGCCTCATGGGGAATTCTTACGGTGCTTGTGATGCTGGGAGTAGCGGTAGCCGGCATATTTCAAATTATGCAATTGTATATCGTAGAGATACTTCAACGCAGATTATTTGCACGTGCGGCATTTGATTTTGCATACCGTATACCTAAGTTTAAGCTAAAGTCCTTAGGAAACTACTACCCACCTGAATTGGTGAATCGTTTTTTTGATACGGTTAATATTCAAAAAAGCCTATCCAAAATATTGCTAGATTTTTCTACATCTATTCTTCAAATCATTTTTGGATTAATTCTCCTATCCTTATATCATCCTATTTTTATTGCTTTTGGGATAGTGCTTTTACTCATTTTATTTATTATTATATATCTTACAGGCAGGCCAGGTATGCGAACAAGCATTGAAGAAAGTAATTATAAATATGAAATGGCTTTTTGGCTAACGGAATTAGCACGAGCGATACCTACCTTTAAGTTAAGTGCAAGTTCTGAACTCAATTTTAAACGAACAGATGATATTCTGCATAACTATGTCGACTCTCGTAAGCGGCACTTCAAAGTCCTCTTGAGTCAATACAGTAGCATAATCGCTTTAAAGACTTTGGTGACCGCAAGTCTACTGGTAGTAGGAGCATTATTGCTTATTTCCAATAGCATTACCATTGGACAGTTTGTAGCTTCAGAGATTGTAATTATTTTGATACTCAACTCCTCCGAAAAACTGATTATGAGTATGGAGGCTATCTATGATGTACTTACCTCTATCGAAAAGCTGGGTAAAGTAACCGATATAGAAATAGAAGAACCAGTAAAGAACGCGCTTTCACTTAATGCCCATGCATCCATAGGAATTAAGGTGAAGAATTTGGATATAGTGGGGACCTTAGACCAGAAAATAATTAGGAAAAATGTCAATCTTACCATTAGTGCGGGCACGGCTACTTGCTTAGTGGGTGACTCTGGAAGTGGTAAAACCAGCTTATTGAAAATATTGAGCACTAGCATTGATAATTATAACGGAACTATTTTATACAATGATATTCCACTTCAAAATATTGATATAGAAGAACTGAGAAAAGACATTGGATGTGTTTTTTATGATCAGGAGATTTTTTATGGAACCTTTAGGGAAAACATATCCTTAGGTCAAGAAGGAATATCTGATGAGGATTTGGTAAACATCATCAAAGAAGTAGGTTTAGAAAAACTGATTCTTAGCTTTCCAGACGGCTATAATCATATTATTATGAATGCCAATAGTATACTATCTGGTACGGATAGGGTGCGATTAATTATGGCTAGAGCACTTATTACTCAGCCTAAATTAGTGTTAGTAGAAGATGTTTTTTCTGGACTCAAAGAAGAGAACAAAATGGAATTGTTAAATCTCTTATTCCATCGATGTAAAGGAAAGACGCTAGTGATGGTTAGCAATGACCCGAGTGTAAAAAAAGAATGTCAAACCGTGATAGAATTGAATTAAAATGCTGAATATTTCTAAAAATAGCGTTCAAAATACGATTTGGAATAAAAGCTACGTAACCGTTCAGGATATTGGGAATAGTTTAGCACGAAAGGTGTTCCTTAAACTTATTCTAGCCTTATTGCTGCTGGTAATAGGTATGCTGTTTTTGCCGTGGACACAAAATATACAAAGCAAAGGTGTAATTACTGCTTTACGTCCCGACGAACGGCCTCAGACCATCCAAAATACGATACCAGGTAAAATCGAGAAGTGGTATGTACAAGAAGGAGATTTGGTCAAAAAAGGAGACACTATTTTGTACCTTACAGAGATTAAAACGGAATACTTTGACCCACAATTAATTGAGCGGACCCAAGAGCAGGTGCAAGCTAAAGCAAATGGTATAAATGCCTATGAAAATAAACTGCTGGCCTTGGATAATCAAATACACTCGCTCAATGATTTACAAAGGTTAAAGATACAAACAGTAGATAATAAGGTAAAGCAATCCAAATTACTAGTAACTACGGATAGTGCGGGCTGGAAAGCCTCAGAAATAGAACTAGAAACGGCCCGTCAGCGTTTGAAGCGGCAAGAGGATATGTACAATCAAGGCTTAATATCACTTACCGATCTCGAAACCCGAAGATTAAAATTACAAGAAACCAAAGCCAAGGCGATTGAACAAGAGAATAAGTACGGCTTAAGTGTAAATAAATACATCAATACCTTAATAGAACAGGATCAAGTTATCAGTGAGTTTGCTGAAAAGATAAGTGATGTTAAAAGTAAGCGAAGTTCTGCTGGAAGTGAATTATACGATGGGCTAGGTGAGATGTCAAAGATGAAAAATCAATTAGCGAATTATGAACTTAGGCAAGAATTTTACTACGTGATGGCTCCTAGAGATGGTTATATTACACAAGCAATTCAAGCAGGGATAGGAGAGAATATCAAAGAAAATACACCTATCATTACTATCGTTCCCCTAAAATGGAAAAAAGCAGTAGAAGTTTACGTTGATCCTATTGATTTACCCTTAATCAAGCGCGGTAATCAAATGATGTTTTTATTTGATGGATGGCCTTCTATCGTTTTTTCAGGCTGGCCTCAACTGAGTTATGGCACCTTCCCTGGAAAGGTACAAGCGATAGACTACAACATTAGTAAGAATGGTAAGTATAGAATTTTGGTTGAAGAAAGTGATATTAAACCATGGCCAGATGAAGTGAGAATAGGTTCGGGTGCAAGAGGAGTTGCACTGCTCAACCGTGTGCCTGTTTGGTATGAGCTGTGGCGACAGTTAAATGGTTTCCCGCCCGATTATTATACTGGTATGCAAGAAAAAATAGATGAAAAGAGTAGTAAATAGTCTATTTGCTTTAGGATTTTTGGTGTCTTGTTTTGCCCAAAGGGTAGACACCGCGGCAGTCAACGAGGCTAGTTTTCTGAAACAAGTCTACCAATTTGCGCCATCAGTATTAAACAGTGGCTTGCAGGTAGACATTCAAAACCAAGATTGGCTTGCCGCAAAGGCAGTATTTGAACCCAAACTGGGTGGAACATATGCAGCAAAAAACTATGGAGATAAATTGTATTATTCGAAACTAGATGCAGGTGTAAAGGTCAAAACTCCCTTAGGTGTTAAGGTAACTGGTGGCTATACCCAAAATGAAGGCGTTTTTTTAAATCCAGAAGGGACGGTTCCCTTGCAAGGTATTGCCTACGCGGGTATAGAAATACCCTTAGGTGCTGGTTTATTTACCGATGAAGATAGAACGTATATCAAGCAGCAACGGATAGAGAATAATGCCGCAGGCTTAGTGAATCAACTTGAAATAAACGACCATTTATTATCCTCTGGAGTGGCTTACTGGCATTGGTACGAGAGTATTATGTTGTTAGAACTTTCTCAAGAAGCAATCGAGCAAGCTAGAAATAGATGGCAGTATGTTGTTCTCCAAAATAAAATAGGAGAGGCAGCTGATATCGATACGCTCGAAGCACTTATCAACTATCAAAATAGGCAAGCGTTTCTTTTAGAATCAACTGTAAAATGGGAAAAGTATCGAAATTACATACTTAACTTTTTGTGGCAACCTGAGCTCCAACAAAAAATGGTAGCTCCTCTTGTAGATATTGACTATAAAGCACAGTTCCCGGATTCGTTTCAACAACGACAAATTACGCAGACGCATCCGTATATACAGCTCTTAGTTATGGATTCTATGATTAACCAAACCAATCTGATGCTTGCTAAAGAATACTACAAACCTCAAGTTGACTTAGCGTTTAAATTACAAGAGGATGGAGGTAGTATAGGGAACTTTAATTACAATCCAACCCAAAATAATTACGTAGGTTTAAACGTTTACATGCCTATATTTCTAAGAAAACAACGGGCCAAATCAGAACAAGCTGTGATCAAAAATGAAGTGATTGGCAATAAGAAAAAAGAGGCTTTGGTAAAGCTTGAAAATGCGCAGCGTACCTATTATCAGAATACGATTAACCTTAAACAAAGCTTAGATCTTTTGGAGGTAACCAACGATAACTATAAGCGCATGTTAGACGCAGAGCAAGCTAAATTTAATGCTGGCGAAAGCTCTCTTTTTATAGTGAATAATAGAGAGCTGAAATGGATTGAGAGCCGTGAGAAATACATTAAGACCTATTCGGACTATAGGAAATCAATACTAGACTACTATCATTCCTTAGGTATATTGCCCCAAATTGTACAATAGTTTACGATTAATCGTAAAATAATTACTTGTGGGTAAGCCGGAATACCTAAAGCACCACAAATTTCGTTTCTTTGCTTTGCCTACTTGCCCCAAACGCATTGCATAAATTACTTACTATATTATTGCTTAGTCTTTCATCTCTAGTGCACGGGCAGTTGAGTACGTCCATTAGCAAGTACCTGTTGCTCGAGCCAGGCGATACCTCATTGGTAGATTCGGGTTTTGTGCTAAACGGTTCACTTACCATTCAAGGGTATGAGAGTCCAAAAGATTTTTTACAGGTTCATAATAAGGTAGTTTGGTACACTAAGGCTAGGCCAGATAGTGTGTTGGTGAGTTATAAGAAGCTGCAGTTTGCGGTAACCTATAAACGCAAGGATCAGGGCATAATTTACAATAGCTACGAGCAAAATCCATTTAGGTATGAACCCAATAAAGCCGGTGAACTGATAGATTATGGAACGCTAAATTCTGCTGGAAATGTTTCTCGTGGTATTGGCTTTGGCAATGCACAAGATGTGGTTGTTAACTCAAATTTGAATCTTAGGATAAATGGCACCGTGGCCAATGACGTTGATGTGCTAGCCGTTATCAGTGATGAAAATAATCCTATTCAACCCGAAGGAAATACGCAGCAAATTCAGGACTTTGATCAAGTTTACATTACCCTAAAAAAGGACAGTACAACCCTTACCTTAGGTGATTTTTTGATGCAGAGGCCCGTTGATTCTTACTTCATCAATTATTATAAAAAATCACGCGGACTTCAAATACAAAATGTAACCCATTCTCACGATTGGAGCATAAAGACAGATGCTGAAGCTGCTTTGTCTCGTGGTAGATTTAATCGAAATAGGATAGATGGAATAGAAGGGAATAGCGGTCCTTATAGACTATCAGGAGAAAACGGTGAATTGTTTATCGTTGTTATAGCAGGTACTGAAAATGTATTTTTAGACGGTAGGGCCCTAACACGTGGTGAAAACAACGACTACGTAGTTAATTATAATACTGGTGAAATCACTTTTACCCCACGTATTCTTATTACAAGGTACAGCAGAATAGTGGTAGAGTTTCAATATTCGGATAGGAACTACGGTAGAGCGGTTATGCACTTAGGTTCGTCGGCTAGCAAAAATGGATTTACTATATATGCCAATGCCTTTAATGAGCTAGACCTTAAATCTCAACCTTTTCAAGTGGATTTAGAAACTTTTGATTCGCTCCAAAATAAAAGTGCTAGAATACTCTTATCTGAGGCGGGAGACGGTGTTGCTTTAATTTCTAAGGTGAAACCGCAATTGGCTTATAATACGGATCGTATTATGTACACCAAAAGTTTAGTAGGAGGCACAGACATTTTTATCTATGCGCAAGATCCTTCCGCTAATGTAACATTTTATGAAGTGTTCTTTAGTAATGTAGGAGTGCTCAAGGGCAGCTATACCCAAGCGCAAACTGCAGCAAATGGAAAAGTATTTGAATACGTAGGAACAAATAGGGGAGACTATGATCCTATCGAAATATTAATTGCCCCTCAAAGCTTAAAAGCCGTCAATGTGGGACTTAAATTTGCCACCAAGAATAGGATAAGCGGTATAGAATATTCCAGAAGTAATCGTGATAAAAACACGCTTTCGGCCTTAGATGATAACGATAATGAGGGTTTTGGTCTTAGGCTATATCGTACCACTTCAAAACAATTAAAAGATTCTACGATAACTTGGAATACCAATGTTAATTACGAGATGGTAAGTGGTCAGTACCGCTATGTAGAGCGTTACCGTGCTGTTGAGTTTGATCGAAAATGGAACAAACAGTTAACCAATCCTACCTCAGTTGCTCAACTTCTACCTGCATATGAGCATATTGGAAATGTAAGTTTTGGACTACAGAAAAGTGCTAATAAGTATGTTAAAAACAATTCTTCATTCTTCTTTAGACCCGATAATTTTGTTGGTTTTTCTAACCTATCTGATGGAGCATTTACATGGCAAAAAATACAATTAAATACCAGTTTAGAGTGGACTCAATCCTCTACTAGTGAGGGTGATACTGCTGATTTGAGTAATGTGTTTTATAGTTTCAATAGTCTGCTAAGTAGGCCATTAGGTAAGGTGAATGCAGGAGTTGGTTACGTAAATGAGCGAAGCATATTCCAATTAGATACCTTACTCCAACAGAGTTATGCGTTTAAGAATTATTCTGTTTTTCTTTCGTCGAGGGACAGTGCTCAACTAAAATATTCTGTAATGGCGAATCAACGAACGGATAATCTTCCTAAAAATGATCAATTTTTACTTTCTACAGTGGGAAGTGATGTAAGTTTAAATACCCAATACACTACATCTAGAAACCAACGAATTGAGCTAAGCAGTACCTACCGAAAACTCGAAATTAAAGACGTAAATTTAAGTGATAAACCTATCGAAAATACCTTGCAAAGCAGGTTAGAGATGGACTTTCATTTCCTTAAGAAATTTATCAGAACCCGTACTTTTTATCAATTAGGTACAGGACAAGAACAACGCCGTGAATTTCAATTTTTGCAGGTACAAGCAGGAAATGGAGTGTATGTTTGGATAGATTATGATTCTAATAACCTGAAGACACTTAATGAGTTCGAAATAGCATCTGACTTAGATAGGCAACGGGCAGATTATATCAAAATATTTACCCCTGTTCCTGGTTTTTTTACCACCAATAGCAATAAAATAAGTCAAACGTTTGAGTTAACACCTGCAGTTTTTTTTAAGTCTGGCGTTCAAAAGAAGCCTGTTATGGCAAGGTTTAATAACATAAGCACGCTTATTCTAGACAAGAAGATCTTACCCAACACTATACTTGGGTTTTTAAATCCAGCTGAACGTAGTCTAACAGATACAGGGCTTATAAATAGTGCTATTAGTTTTAGGACTACGTTATTTTACAACAGAGGAAATCCTAAGTATAGTTTTGATTACACCTACATGAATGCGAGTTCTAAAACACTTCTAAGTAATGGTTTTGACAGCAGATCTACTTGGGATAACGTATTAAATGCACGTATTAATTTAGGGAGAATGTTCACGTTAGACACCCGAATGGTAATGGGAGATAAGCTGTATCTAAGCGAATTCTTTGGAGCACGAAGTTACCATTACGGTTTTTATGAGGTAGAACCCAAGCTGCAAATGCTAATTAATAATACGTATCGCATTGAGCTAAAAACGAAATACTTTAATGCCGCTAATCTTGCGGAATACGGCGGCGAAAGTTCACGTAACTTAGAATTTGGGAGTGAGGTAAAGTATACCAAATCAACTAAAGGAACCGTAAATGCAGCGGTTAGTTATATAAAGGTGAAGTATGACGGTGTGGCTAGCTCTACCTTAGGATATGAATTACTCCGAGGTCTTCAAAATGGCAATAATGCAACCTGGAAAATGGGATATCAACGTACCATGTCTAATAATATTCAGGTGATTATTAGCTATGATGTGCGTAAAAGTGAATCATCTCCTGTGATACATATTGGAAGATTGGTCGCCAGGTATTTATTCTAGTTACTAGAACCTTTCCCTTTTAAAAGTCGTGTTCCGTCTTTTTCAAGCAACACAATTTTTTGTTTGTATAAACTACCTAACGCTTTTTTAAATGCCTTCTTACTCATTTTAAAAGCTTTGTAAATCTCGTCGGGGTTACTTTTGTCACTGTACTTAAAGAAACCCTCATTTTTTATGAGAACATCTAAAACCGATTGAGTCGCCTTGTCAATTACGTTGCGATAACCCATAGGTTGTAGCGAAAGATCAATTTTTCCATCTGCTCTAATGTTCTTTACATAGGCTTTCATTTGATCACCTGGTCTTGCAGGTCTGTGTACGTCAGAATGAAAAACAAGGCCTTGATACAAGCCGTTTACTATAGCATTTATGCCTAAGTCACTTCTTCTGTACATCAAAATATCTACTTCTTCGCCTACTTCAATATCTAAGTCTTCCGTAAATAAAAAGTCTTCAATGTTAGCAGATCCTATTAACCTATCCGATACATCATCAAGCATAAAAAACACAACGTACCAGTCACCTACTTCCATTTTTACAGGTTGTTCACTGTAAGGAACCAGCAGTTGTTTTACGATACCCATATCCACAAACGCACCAGCGGCGTTTACATCCATAACTTCGAGAAAAGCAAATTGCTCGAGCTCAACCTTAGGTTTTAAGGTAGTAGCAGTAAGCCTTTGATCGTTGTCTTTGTATACAAAAACCGATATGTCATCACCCAATTTAAGTTCGGAAGAAACATAGGCATTAGGAAGTAAAACTTCATTACCTACCTCATCCATAAGGTAGCATCCGTTATCCGTTGTTCTTGAGGCTTTTAATAGTTGTGTTTTTCCTAACTCCATTTCGGGGGCAAAGGTAGGATATACCGGATACTCTTTTGCTCAAAAAAAACATATGCCAAATGTTTATAAAAAAAGAGTTGATTCAATTGATTATGAGGTGTATATGTTAGATAAAAGCAACATTCCTGTAGCTAATCTAATATTCCTATACATTCAAACTTATCAAAAACAGCGATTCCATGTGGCGCACTAGCCAGTTCTGCAGTGAGGTCTTGACCAGCCCAATGTTCGTAGTGTTTTCCGTTAAGCCATAATCTACTCTCAGTTACATCATATACTCTGTTTTGGAAGGCAACCCAGATCATTTTTTTATCTTGGCCATTGTGAAGACTCAACATTCTTAGAGATATTTTAGGTAAGTTGTTATCTTTCTTTTGCACTGATGTATTTTAGCCCTCAATTTTAGAGATAATGAAGGTAAAAATCCTCATAGTATTTGTAATAGTATATATCCTTACGGCTTTTGCTTGGCTTACTTTTTCATTGTTGAATTACGCTAATACAGATTATAATCTTAAAAATAATGTGCTTATGGCTGGCCTAAATGCATGTACCTTACAGGTAATGCAAAACGCAAAAAATGGCAAACTGGGCAATGATACAACGCAAGAATACTACCTACAGCAACTCAAAATAGATGTAGACACGGTTCGGCTTAAAGCCTTTGTTCAAGACAGGTTCAATGGCAACTATTTGGCTGAAATATCTCAAATTTCAAAAAAGCAAAAGTTAGTTCAATTATTCATAAACCCAAGTAAGCTCGAAGACTTAGAACTAGAAAGGTTTCAACAACGTAATATTTGGATTTATCAGAGCATTCTTTTATTGGTTTTGGTGGCCAGCGGTATATATGGTGTTTTTTATACCATAGACAATATTTATCAGTTGAATAAACGCCAAAACAACTTTTTATTAAGCGTAACCCACGAGTTTAAAACACCCATTGCTTCTATACGGCTCATGTTACAAACCAGTAAGAACCCAAAAGTAAAGGAAGAAAAGAAGGCTGAATTAATAGAAAACAGTATTCAAAACACCTTCAGACTGGAAGAATTAGCTGAAAATATGCTCGTGAGTATGCAAATAGAAAACGATAAGTATCAATATGCTCTTAGTGAAATAGATTTGAGCGAAATGGCAACTCAAATTATAGAAAATCAAAATATTAAAGGAGAGATTACAGGCAATCTAACTGCAGGAATACGTGTACAAGGCGATAATTTTATTTTACGGATGGTGATTAATAACCTGATTGAAAATGCATTTAAATACTCTAATGATCAGCCAATTGAGGTGAATCTATTTGAAAGGAATAACCAAAAAATAATAGAAGTGAAGGATCAAGGGATTGGTATTCCCAAAGAAGAGTATAAAAATATTTTTAAGAAATTTTATCGTATTCAAGAAGAAGAAACAAGAACAACAAAAGGCACGGGATTGGGCTTATTTATAGTTAAAGAAGCCATTGAGCGTCATAATGGTAGTGTCTGGGTAGGTGTAAACGATCCGAAAGGCACGATTTTTAGGGTCATTCTTAGCTAATTTTAATTTTTGTGATAGTAAACTGACTTTAGATTGAGTAAATTATGACAAATTTGTTGCGTAAATAAGTAAATATGTCTAAAAAAAGAATTTTGCTCGTAGAAGATGAAAAGCATCTAGCTGATACTATAAAGTTAAATCTAGAGATTGAAGATTACCATACAATATTGGTTTACGACGGTTCTTCAGCAATAAGCACATTCAGAGAGCAACGTTTTGATTTAGTGATTTTAGATATTATGATACCTAACATAGATGGCATAGCCGTTTGTGAGAATATTAGACTGCATGATAATAACGTACCCATTATGTTTTTAAGTGCAAGAAGTAGTGCTGAAGATAGAGTATTAGGACTTAAAAAAGGGGCTGATGACTATATGACAAAGCCTTTTAATATCGAGGAGTTGATGTTGCGTATTCATAATTTAATTAGCAGAAAGGAAGATACGACCAAGAGTGATGCTCTTTCAGAATATACGTTTGGACCCAATATTATAAATTTTGATAGTTACGAAGCGCATGGCAAAGAAGGCAAGTTTTCGTTAACTAAGAAAGAAGCTTTATTGCTTAAACTTCTGATTGAAAATAGGGATGAAGTGGTCAGCAGAGAGAAGATCTTGCAAACGGTATGGGGATATTCTGTTTATCCAAGTACAAGAACAATTGATAACTTTATACTTGCTTTTAGAAAATACTTTGAAGTAGATCCTAAAAATCCAAAATACTTCTTATCTCTGAGAGGTGTGGGCTATAAATTCACAACTTAAATATACGAAGACTAGGTTATCTGTTTATAACTTGGTTCATACACGGCAAAAGTCCACAGTGTATGTAATATCTTTGCAACTTATTATTGTATGCACGAGCAAATTCTTATCATCGACTTCGGTTCGCAATTTACCCAGCTTATAGCCCGCAGAATACGTGAGCTTAACATATATTGTGAAATCCATCCATTTAATAACCTACCAGAGTTAACCTCAGATATTAAAGGTGTAATCTTATCTGGAAGTCCTGCTTCTTGCATCCAACCTGATGCTCCCGTTGCAGATCTAGATATTATGAATCTTTCTGTTCCTGTACTTGGATTATGCTATGGTGCACAATTTTTAGCGGCTAGTAATGGTGGTAAAGTGGAGAAATCAATACATAGGGAATATGGCCGTGCCAACATAACTAAAGTAACAGAAGATAGACTTCTTCAGGGTATTGATAACGGAAGTCAAGTATGGATGAGCCACGGTGATACCATTTTAGAAATGCCAAAAGGCACGACTACATTGGCCAAAACCGACAGTATTCCAGTAGCTGCATATAGATTTACTGATAAAGAAATATATGCTGTACAGTTTCACCCAGAGGTAAGCCATAGTATAGATGGTACGCTTTTACTTCAAAATTTTACGAAAACCATTTGCGGATGCGTCGGTGATTGGACGCCTGCACACTTTGTAACTGAAAGTGTTTCGCATTACAAAGAGCAAATAGGAAGCGATAAAGTGATCATGGGACTATCTGGCGGGGTAGATAGCTCGGTGGCAGCTTTCATATTGCATAGAGCTATTGGTGACAATTTAGTGGGCATATTTGTAAATAATGGAGTACTGCGTAAAGGCGAGTATGAGCAAGTACTGGAAGCTTACAAAGGCTTAGGTTTAAATGTTATTGGTGTTGATGCATCTGAGTTGTTTATTAGCCGCTTAAACGGAGTTTCAGACCCAGAAACCAAACGAAAAATTATTGGAAATACTTTTATTGAAGTATTTGACAAAGAAGCGAGCAAAATTCCAGATGCTAAGTGGCTAGGTCAAGGCACTATCTATCCAGATGTGATTGAATCTGTGTCTGTTAACGGACCTTCTGCTACTATAAAATCACACCATAACGTAGGAGGTTTGCCAGACGATATGGAGCTTAAATTAGCGGAACCATTACGTTTGTTATTTAAAGATGAAGTACGTAGAATTGGACGCTCACTTGAAATCGATGAGCGCATTCTTGGTCGTCATCCCTTCCCTGGTCCTGGACTTGGAATCCGCATTTTAGGTGAAGTGAGTGCTGAAAAAGTACGCATCTTACAGGATGTTGATGCCATTTTTATTGATGGATTGAAAGAAGACGGATTATACGATGATGTTTGGCAAGCTGGAGCAATTTTCTTGCCGATTCAATCTGTTGGTGTGATGGGTGATGAACGTACCTACGAAAATGCAGTCGCATTGAGAGCGGTGACATCTACGGATGGAATGACGGCAGATTGGTGTCATTTACCTTATGAATTCTTAGCGAAAATATCGAACAGAATTATCAATCAGGTCAAAGGAATTAACCGTGTTACTTACGACATTAGTTCCAAGCCACCTGCAACAATTGAGTGGGAATAATCTTCGTTTCATGAAAAAATCCTTGTTGTTCTTTTTGTTGTTGAGCGCCTTGCTTGTCCATGGGCAACAATATGCTCAAATTACAGAACGAGAAGGAAAGAAGTGTTATGTTCATACCGTTGCTGACGGAAACAATTTATACGGACTTCAACAAATGTACGCCTGTCCAGCAGAGGATATCCTCAATATGAATCCCGGAATCGAACGCGGATTAACCACCGGTGAGTTGGTTTTTATTCCAGTTCAACGCAGAACGGTCAAACATACGGTAGTTCAAAAGGAAACATTGTATTCCGTTTCCAGAATGTATGATGTTTCGATGGACTCTATCATGAAGTACAATCCAACAACGAAAAATGGGTTAAAGTTAAACCAGCGATTGACCATTCCAAATGCCATTGCACGCATTCAGACGGATGAAACTTCGACTTCGGTTGAGGTAATGCAACAGGAAATTCCCAAACCGAGCGAAGTAGCGCGATCGAAGTTTAATATTTCCTTTTCGGATGACGTGATTTCTCATGTGGTTTTACCTCAAGAATCGCTATATACCTTGTCTAAACGTTTTATGGTTCCTGTTCCGGAACTTCAAGCCTTGAATCACCTTTCTTCTAGTCGCGTGAGTCCCGGTCAAACGGTGCGGATTCCCCTTAAAAAAGAAAAAGTGGAACGCGTTCAGATTCGCCCTGTCCCACCCAAAAAAGTGGAAGAAAAAACCGATGAATTGCAGTTTTCTGCACGTAAATCCTTTGAAATAGCATTGTTCCTTCCGTTGAACTTAGATTCCACAGCGTCCTATAATCGCTTTGTTTCTAGTGCTGCTTTGGAATATTACATGGGAGCAAAATTGGCGATAGATTCATTGACTCATCTCGGTTTAAATGCGGTTTTTCATGTCTATGATTATGAATCAGCCACAGAAAATCTAACGGCAATTTTAGCGAAACCTGAGTTGCTCAACATGGATATTATTTTTGCTCCATTGCAACAACGAGAAGCCGAAGTAGTCAGTGCTTTTGCCCGCAAGAATGAATTAACAGTAGCCTTTCCTGTTGCCATGAAGGAAAGTGAGTTGATTGGAAATCCGAATGCCATTTGTCTTTCGCCCTCTTCCACAAACCTCATGGATCAGTTGGCCTTGAGTGTCCATCATCATTTTGTGAATCAAACTGTTGTATTGATCAAAGGCGAATCAGAGGTTGACATGAGATTGGACCAGTTGTTTTTAACGGCATTCCGAAATGTTCCATCCTCCGTGTCAAAGGCGAAAATCATTGAAGCGACGTGGAAAAACTACAAGCAGTATGAATTTATGAATGAGGACATTATTTATATCGTACTCAGTACCGATAAGGCAAAAGTTTTGTCGTTGTTGGAAAAATATAAAGCGAATGAACATGTTCATATTTATGGACTAAAAGAATGGTTGGAATGGAAAGAAGTTAGCGGAACCATTGAAAATGCGTATGCATTTACCTACGCAAGTCCGAGTTATTTCTCCTACCATTCCCCAAGTGTCATGACCTTGCATAAGAAATACCGGAAAGTTTACATGTCCGATTTGACAAAAATGGCATGTTTGGGATATGATGCCACGCTGATGGTGTGTCGTCAGTTACTTAGTCAAACAAATCAACAAGCAGGAATCATCAGTAATTACCAACTCCTTCAACAGGGAGTGGGTAATG
>Ga0102901_1000252_pt1 | contig 21921 bp, 18 predicted proteins | sample Colrivmet1555A02_FD_78456 | JGI IMG/M metagenome (GOLD analysis project Ga0102901, IMG submission 78456) | Estuarine microbial communities from the Columbia River estuary - metaG 1555A-02 | ecosystem: Environmental > Aquatic > Marine > Intertidal zone > Estuary | place: USA: Columbia River... | reverse complement strand
TTGCCTGTGTGTTGGCTACAGGCAAACCCAAGAAGACCTTGAGTAGGCTGATCACATCAGATAGTTCAACCTTGCCATTGGCATCCAAGTCCACCGCCACGTAGTTATAGGGTGATCGGTAGGTATCCGGCAGGTTAAGCCCGAGGAAAAGCTTGAGCGAGGCGATGACGTCGCTCAAATTGATACTCGCGTCATCCTTATCTGCTACCTTGTCGTAGGTGACAACAGGCGTGATGATGCCATCGTCTGTATCGTCCAAGTCATCAACGCCCTCTAACAGGGAAGAGCCTGTGATATGGGAGTAGGTGAAATTTTCACCGACCGCCACCTTCACATTGGATAAGAGCCTTTCTGATCCCTCGCCAGCACCTTTGTTCCAATACTTGAACTTAGGTGCAACGTTGTAACCTGCACCTTCAGGGCGGGTCGTAAAGTTGTGGGTAGCCGCACTCGCGAGCGGATTACCCGCTAGGTCTTCCACAATTCCTCTGGGAAGGGTGAGCAGGTATTGAGTCTGGTAATCGAGATTCAAAGTTGGGTCTATCACCAACTTGTTACCGCTGATCGTCACGTTAATGCTGTCAGCAGAATATGTCTCAACTGTTGCGCCTGCCGCAGTCCTTAGGACAATCTCTCCTGTGCCACGCTGTATATCCTCGGAGAAAGTGAATAGGAGGTTCGCATTCGTGGTGACACTACTCGCACCATCTAATGGACTGACGCTACTGATGGTTGGAGGCGTCGTGTCAATTGTGCGGGCAATGGCAAGTGGGGCATCGTTGCCAAACACTAAAAACTCGATATCTGACAAGAGGTCTATCCCGTCTGGCGAACTATCTCTTTGATCTGTGATTCTGTAATCGTCACTCTCGAAGAGGACTACCGTGTAATCGCTCAAAGCGCCGGAGTAAACGGCTGTATCGCTATCCGTACCACCGTATAGGGTGTCATCTCCAGACCCGCCATACAGTGTGTCATTGCCACCGCCACCGAATATCGTGTCTTCGCCCTCCCTCGCATCCACATAATCATCGCCAGCGCCGGCTGTAATGTCATTGGGGAGCGCGTTACCGAATAACTGGTCGCCCTGTCTTGAGCCAACCAGGTTCTCGATATTGCTGCCAAAGTTAACGGTTTGCTGCCCGGCCGACGTAATGAGGCTTGCGGGCTCTGGGCCACAGTAACCCTGATAACCGGGCGATAGATATAGCGTTACTGCTTGCTCACACGCAGATGCGTCGATTGTGTCGATACCTGCCCCGTCCCAAATGAAATTAGCTTCGGTTTCCGAATAGACGTAAACATCGTTCCCAGCTCTTGTGTTTGAACTTGGCCCATATAGATAATGCAAAGCGGCTAAATCAAGTTCTCCATACGCTAGGGCATACTGAGCCGGGTCGGAGGTGTAGCTCATCATTGTGTAGAGGGTCATATCCTCTGCTACTGACAGCTGAGGAGTCCCCTCAAAGGGATGCTTTAAACCCAACGCATGGCCAATTTCATGAATCAACGTGTATGCCGCGAAACCATCCTCCTGTGGTTCTAGGTTGCCATTGGAATCCTTTACGTCCAGAAAGATATCACTGCCGTTGAAACTACTACCAGTCGGATAAACCGCATAGCCCCCAGAAGCCTCTTGGAGGTTATTTGAAAAGGTGAGCGTGTTTAAAGAATCGAACGTTTCTACTTCAACAAACTGAAGGTCGGTAACCGTTGACAGGTAGGTCAACGCCGTTCGCGCAAACGCTTTTTGCGTGTCATTGAACTGCTGAAACCCAGCACCGTACTCTGCAGATTTTTCTGGCTCGTAGTACCCCGGAAGCACCGCTGGGAACGCAAAGTAATACGTTTTATCTTCCCCCACCCAGCCGCTGAAGGCAGCTGCACCGTCTGCCAACAAAGCGTCAATCCAGTAGGGGAGCTCCCTCACCCCATCCGCATAGCTCACAAACTCTAGGGTAGAGGGGACCTTGACAAAGTCAACTCCGACGACAGCTGTGTCACTACCGGCTGTGTCGTAGAGGTCGAATGACGCGGTATTCAGAATGTAGGTGTCATTACCGTCTCCTCCTAGTAAGCGGTCAAAGCCCTGACCTCCTACCAGGGTGTCATCGCCATCGTCCCCGAATAACGAATCATTACCCGTACCAGCCACCAGGCTGTCGTTGCCAGCGCCACCGACGAGATCGTTGGCACCGTCGCCGCCTACAAGCGTATCGTTACCATCACCACCGTATAAGCTGTCATCGCCATCACCTCCGTCTAGGTATTTAGCGTCGGCATGGCCTGCAAAGCTCAGTCGATCGGAGCCGCCCTCACCGTATACAGTGTCGTTTCCGGTATCAACTTCATACCCGCTGTAATCGTCGCCATCGCCCAAGTGAATGAGGTCGTCGCCAGCGCCGCTGGTAACGCTATCATTTCCGGCCCCTCCATCAATACTGTCGTTACCATCATCTCCAGAGAGATAATCGGCGCCCTCACCACCTACAAGCGTATCGTTACCATCGCCACCGTATAAGCTGTCATCGCCATCACCTCCATTGAGGTATTTAGCGTCGGCTTGGCCGGCAAAGCTCAGTCGATCTGAGCCGCCCTCACCGTATACAGTGTCGTTTCCGGCATCAACCGCATACCCGCTGTAATCGTCGCCATCGCCCAAGTGAATGAGGTCATCGCCAGCTCCGCCCGTAACGCTATCGTTCCCAGCACCTCCATCAATACTGTCGTTACCATCATGGCCAGAGAGATAGTCGGCCCCTTCACCACCTACAAGCGTATCGTTACCATCGCCACCGTATAAGCTGTCATCGCCATCACCTCCGTCTAGGTATTTAGGGTCGGCTTGGCTGCTAAAGATCAGCAAATCCGAGCCACCCTCACCATATATGGTGTCGTTTCCTACATCAACCTCATAACCGCTGTAATCGTCGCCATCACCCAAATAAATCAGGTCATCGTCCGCACCGCCGGAGACGCTGTCATTCCCTGCACCTGCCAGAATAGTGTCGTTTCCGCCAGCGCCGAATATTGAGTCATCGCCGTCTTCGCCATTCAAGTCCTCCGCCGCATCGGTTCCCGCGTAAGTCGTCATGTTCCTTAGATACTTTTTGTGAACGCGCTCTTGGCTCCCAGCGCAAACCTAAGCAACAGTCCAACTGCCATCGACATCACCCCGCAGGATACCCACAATGTTGACCTCGGCGCTCTCGCTGAAGTCATGGGAAATGGGTGGTGGTGTTGCATGATCTTTGTCGAAGGGCTGACCGTTGATGTCAGTTGGGCTGTCTGACTCTTTGACAAACACCCACTCCATCGCCTGAGTGTTGGCTACAGGCAAACCCAAGAAGACCTTAAGTAGACTGATCACATCCGACAGTTCAACCTTGCCATTGGCATCCAAGTCCGCCGCCACGTAGTTGTATGGTGATCTATAGGCCTCTGGCAGGTTAAGCCCAAGGAAGAGCTTTAGCGAGGCGATGACGTCGCTTAAGTTGATACTCGCATCATTTTTATTCGCTACTTTGGAGTAGGTAATAACAGGAGTGATGGTGCCATCGTCGGTATCGTCCAAGTCATCAACGCCCTCCAACAAGGAAGTGCCTGTGTTGTCGGAGAGGGCGAAATTTTCACCGACCTCAACCCTCACATCAGACAAGAGCCTTTCTGATCCTGCGCCTTTATTCCAATACTTGAACTTGGGAGCAAGATCGTAGCCTGAACCAAGTGACTTAATCGTCAACCCAAAGCTGTCACTAACATCTTGGTCGCCGTCTGTTGCTGCTAGCTCTAGACGAACAGTTGCTTGACTGTCCCCAATCCACTCTGTCGGTAGTTCAAAAGGAAGTAGCGGAGTTGATGAATCAAAGTTAAATGTAACGTTCCAGCGATAGCCAGAGACGCTGTCTTCTTGAACATTAATCTTAACGTTACCGGCGGACGTCAAAGTAAACGCTTCTAGATCAAAAGTCGCTGCTAGATCGACGTTTGTGGGAAGGGTGTGCTCTCTATACTCTGCAACAACGATGGGGCTATCCGAGTCAAAGAGATCGACGAGGGTACCATCAAAAAAATCGTAAACCGTTAGCCGATCATCGACTAAACCTGCGATAAGTAGAGAATTGGAATCGAAATAATATTTACCGCTCGAAGCGTACGAGAAAGTCGCGCCATCCAGGTCAAAATTGATGTCAATTATGATTTGCCGGCTGTAAGCTTCATCACCGTTGAAGGAGTCCGATTCCCAACTCCCAAACTTTAGGCTCCCGTTTAGCTGCAGTTGGAGGTTGTCTATTTCAACCCATCCAAGGACCGTAGTTTCCCCCGGGAGGAGAGTTTGGGTGTTGAAGAGTTCTAAGATGTTATACGTTTGTGGTGCGACCGCGAAGCTGTAAGTTGACATGTAGCTAATCCTATTTTCAATTATTTTCTAAGCTGGCTTTTACTGACACGCGCATTGATATGTTGAAAAATTAATTTCGAGATACCTTATGCAACCTGCTCAGTTGACGGCGACTTTAGCGCCATCTAGAAAATCATACAAGCCGGTTGACGCGAGAAAACCCTTTTTCCCTAATAAATTTTGAGAGCACACCTTTGGTATCGAAGTAGCGGATTGTTATCATGAGATTTGCGCTGATCCGCCTGCTTTGGGTGCGGTGGTTACCAAGGGTTTTCTGCAAGCTCAAACTGCGCAGCCGGCAAACGTCCTCGATCGCCAGACCCATTCGTTTGCCCTAATTACGCAGCCCCCGCTAAAGTGCGTACGGTTTCTAGCTTAAGTAAATTTTTCGCCAGCTAGGGGACTCCCTCTGTTGGGAGTATGGCGAGATGAATAAGTCGAAATTTACGGAGAGCCAGACCTTGGCGTCCTTTTTTAGTCCCAACTTAGCTCCTTATTGAGCTATCTTCGTTTGTTTTGCGGTGGCGTTTGTCCATCGCTCGTCGAACTGGGGGGGAGCTCCTCAGCCTCCGGCAATTTGGGCAGGGGCGGTAACGCTAGCACCGTTGCGATTGAGTCATCTGCGGCGTAATTTAACTGAACCTCAGTTGGGGTCACTCTCACTAATTTCAGGTCTTTTGTGACCAGATCTCCCACGCGAACGGTCTCGATCGGCCCATTATTTATTGAGATCTGGATGATCCCTGCGCCATTTTCTTTCGCGATGGTTGCCAATACCGCAATCCCCGGTAATGCCTTCACGACTTGCGGAGTGGACTTGGATTGAAGAAGCTGCAATCCCCCACGCGTTTGTATCTTTTCAACGACTCTTGTGGGGGCTGGGCTACCTTGTCCTGGGGTGGAAATGGAGGGGCTTGCGGCGTGAGTGATCCAGAAGCCCAGACTGAGCCCTACTGAAATCCAAACCGCGCTGGTTAGTAGTTTGTTTATCATTAGGAGAGATTCGGTCAGTGTTGTTTGGTTACCTTCATCGCGTTACATTATTACTCTTATGAAAAATTGTCGTAATCGTCTCAACTCAAAGAAATCGGCGCAGCGCGGATTTACGCTCATCGAACTAATGGTGGTGCTAGCGATTATTGGCATACTCGCAGCCCTTGTAGTGCCCAATGTATTGGGGCGCGCAGATGATGCAAGAGTGAGTGCAGCCAAAACGGACGTCGGTAATTTGATGTTGGCCCTGAAACTCTACAAGCTGGATAACCAGCGATACCCAACTGCGGACCAGGGGCTTGCAGCGCTTCAAGCGAAACCCACCGTTGAGCCGATACCTGCTAATTGGCGTAGCTACCTAGATAAGTTACCTACAGACCCTTGGGGGAATCCCTATCAATACCTCAATCCAGGTGCGAATGGCGAGGTTGACGTTTTATCGTTTGGGGCTGACGGTGCGGTTGGTGGCGAGGGGAAAAACGCTGATATAGGAAGCTGGGAGTGATCACTGGGGTGAGAAGCCAACGGGGTTTTACCCTGATAGAGCTTCTCGTTGTGCTCATGTTAATCGCGGTGGCCACGGCGGCTGTTCAGCTGTCTCTGCCTAATCAATCAAATCGCCTTCTCCAAAAGGATGCGCAGCGCCTCGCCTCGTTGCTCGAAGTTGCCCGAGCTAAGTCCCGGGCAACAAATACCGTTGTTACTTGGGAAGCGCGGGAAGATGGCTTCAAGTTTTCAGGAGAGGCCGTAAAAGATTTTCCAACCCATTGGCTGGACGACCAGGTAAGCGCAGTTATAGACCAGCGTTTGATTTTGGGACCTGAGGTTCTAATTCCTGCGCAGTCGATAACGTTGCGATTTCAGGGGGCAGATGGCGCTACAGTGATTACAGACGGCATAGGACCATTTGGTGTCGCAGTTTCCTCACCATAACTCAAAGTACGAGTTTGTATTGATTCGACAGCGTGGCTTTACGCTTGTTGAGGTGCTGGTTGCGCTTGCCGTTGTAGCTCTTGCGCTTAGCGCAGGAGCGAGGGCGATAGGTGCACTTTGGAATGATTCCAAACGTCAGGAGCGAGCGATACTCGGGCAAATTTGCGCAGAGAACGTCCTGAACACGATCTCGTTACGGGGGCGATTTCCAGATTTAGGGTCACAGGTAATTACGTGCACGCAGGCGGGTCGTTCTTTCTCTGTCACAACTAATGTTCAGAAGACACCGAATCCAAACTTTAGGCGTGTTGACGCGAACGTTACTGATGAAGATGGTGCGGTACTTCGCCTGACAACGATTTTTGGAAATTTATGAGGCACGGTACATCTCTTCACCAGTCTGAACGTCGGCAACAAGCTGGTTTCACACTGATTGAGGTGCTAGTCGCGTTGTTTGTCATGTCTATCATGGCAATTTTGAGTTGGCGGGGCATTGATAGCATGGCTCGGAATCAGACTCAACTCAGTGAGCGCGCAGGACAACTTCATTTGCTCAATGCAACGCTGGGGCAATGGCAGCATGATTTGGATGCCATGGTCCATACGGATGGGGTCGAGTCTTGGCTTTGGGATGGCAAGACATTGAGGTTGTCGCGGCTCGGTGTGCAGGCTCCTAGTCTACCCAGTGGTATTGTCGTTGTCGCTTGGACGCTGAGAGATAACCCGAGTGCACCCGGCGAATCACAACTTGAGCGGTGGCAGTCGCCTCCCGTGACGACGTTGGACGGATGGGCGAAGGCTTGGAAAATGGCTGAGGTGTGGGGGCAGATAAATCCACCGGAATTAGAAAACGGTGCGCATAGGTTACAACCGACATCCAAGTTCCAAATTTATATATTCCGCGACAAAAGCTGGACAAATCCTTTCTCCTCGGATGATGCCGCAGCGAGCCAAGTCGGTATTGTTTCGACGACAAAAAAAAATCGGCGTCCCGCTGGTATTCGTTTGGTGATTGCACCAACTCAGGTTAGCGGGCTGGTGGGTGATGTCACCCTTGATTGGGCGAACGCATCTTTGAGGATGTCGCCATGAGTCGTAGTCAGCGAAACAAAGGCTTCGCATTGTTGAGTGCAATGATTACGGTAACGATCGTAGCGGCAATTTCAGCGAGTGCGTTTTGGGTTCGGTGGCGAAGCGCTGAGGTTGAGATTGCAGACCAAGGTCGTCATCAAATTTCCTGGCTCATCCGTGGTGCTTTAGCTTGGTCCCGTCTCATTTTGCTAGAAGATGCGAAAGCAAACGTTCTGAAACCAGTTGATCATCTCGGGGAGCCCTGGGCCATTGAGTTGAGTGCGTCAAAAATCTCGACTTTCGTTTCATATGATCAGAAGCAGCTGGAGGGCGATCCGGAGGTTTTCTTATCCGGGAAGATTGTCGATGAGCAGGGGATGTTGAATATCAGAAATCTGGTTCAAAACGATCGTGTTGATCCCGAGATGTTCGCTGCATTCACACGTCTTTTCGATTCTGTTGGTGTAGATAACTCGGAGCTGATGACCGTGATCGAGCGTCTCGGCGATACGGACCGGCTGTCTCCGCTCAGCGACCGTGAGTTGAGTTGGCTGGGGCTTTCTGAGGATTCACTAAAAAAACTGCAAGGCCTAGTGACTTGGCTGCCAAGCGTAACACCTGTCAATGTGAATACGGCTCCATCGCTTGTTTTGAGTGCTCTATTTCCGAGTTTGCAACCTGGCCAGGTCAGTGAAATAGTGTCGCAGCGTACGCGTGAGGCTTGGCAGTCTTTGGATGATTTTTCAACCAAAGTAGGCCCCGCAATTGGTCAAATATCAAGTGGAAAAATCAGTTTTCGCTCAGATTATTTCCGGGTCGTTGGACGAATTTCGACCGGTGATTCGTTCCAAACGGAAGAGGCTTTAATGCGACGAGACGGTAACATAGTCGAGATTTTGTGGCTGAGGCATGATGCAAATTAATAACCATAGAATTAACTTTTAGAATCTAGTTCTAATGGAAACGCTCCTAATTCAATTACCTACCGCAACCTTTAGTTCAGCGATTCGATTTGACATCGGACTAGCTGGGGAAGGTGACGCGCCCGTCATGATTTCGAGGCGCTTAGATGAGCAAGTTTCGCCAAACAAAACAGTGGCCGAGGTCGTAGCGGTGGTTCCCGCCCGGCGACTTTCCTGGCATCGGGTTGAAATTCCGCTCTCGCTTAGGCGGCAAGGTAGGCGCATCGAGGTCTACATTAGGAATGCACTGGAAGATGCGCTGCTAGAGGAGCCGAGTGACCTTCACTTTGCGTTGGCACCAAATTGGGCAAAGGAGAAAGTTGCGTGGGTTGCGGTTTGTAACCGTCCGTGGCTTAAGGGGCACTTAGATGGGCTTGCCAATGCAGGTTACGTGGTTAGTCGTTTGATTCCAGAGTTGTACCCAACCCCGGAGCCTTGTGTGTTAGCGCTTGGACATAGCCGGAATCCCATGCTGTGGTTCACGCATCAGCGTGACGGTGTTTGGGGAATCCCACTTGATAAGGAGGCCGCAGCAACCGCGCTATTGAGCTTGAATGGCGATCGAGAAGCCCTCTCAGAAAAAATATTTGCAGATGCGCCCGGCTCGCGTTACCTCGATAGTCAACAGGATAAAACTGTGACCTTGATCGCAAATAACGAACATATTCAATGGAGTCGTTCTTCGGAGTGGGATCTGTTGCAGTGGTCACTTCAATCGTCTGAGTCCAATCGTCTGATGACGAAAGCTTGGCGCAGTGCCAATCGGTGGTGGTTTGATTTGAAGTGGAAGCGGTTCAGGCAGGGTTCGGTGGCGCTACTGGCGGTGAACCTCATCGGTTTGAACGTCTGGACCGCGATGGTGCAAAGCCAATTAGACAAACAAAATGATGAGCTGCTGCAATTGTTCAAGGTGAGTTACCCACAGGTCAAGGTTGTCATTGACCCTCACAAGCAGATGTTGGCAGAGGCTCAGCGAACAAAAGCGCAGATCAAGACGGCGCGCGCCTCGTTCAGTGCATCGATCAGCACGTTAGGGGAGCTCACGCCTCCTGAGGCTGGACTGGCGAAGGAAATTCAGTACAAAGCTGAGGTGCTGACTGTGAGGGGCCTGACGCAAAGCCCTGAACAATTAGCTTTGATCCGGACGAAGTTGGCTGGGAGCAATCTTGACTTGAAAGTAAGTGAAGATGCTTGGACTGTAGGTCCTTTGGTGAAAGTTGAAAAATGATCAAAAATCTGGCGTTTTTGACTTCTGACAGGGGACCGCTGGTCCACTTCGCCGTGTTACTTTGCGCAGCATCCTTGGTCACTCTGATTTTTTGGTTTGGTGTTCTTGTGCCAATCTCTGTGTTGGCGATTGCGCCGGAACGGCAGGCAGTGATCGATCAAAAGCGGTCTGAAATGATTGCGGCGCGGCGTAGCCTCACTGAAACGACGAATAATTTAACACCCACTGATCGGCGTAACCTGCTCGCAGAAATAACGAAAAAAACTCTTGGAGAGACTGCTGCAATGGATGACAGCGGAACGAATTACGCGGTGATTTCAATTTCGGCTGTACCTGCGTCAACCATTTTGAGTTGGCTCTCAGGGCTCGAGACTGATGTGGGCATAGCCCCGGACGAGGTCGATATCCAACGGGCGGATTCGACTGACTCATGGAAGGGCATCTTCCGCTTTCCCCTGTTGAGCAGAGGTAACGGCACATGAAGCGCCCGCCGTCTTGGTCAGGGTCTATCGTTGCACTGCTGGTCGGGATAGCGCTATCGGTCGTGATCTGGTTACCAGCCAGCGCGCCAACGGTAATGGTCGCTAAAATCACAGAGGGACGACTTGATTTTCGTCATGAACGCGGTACTGTATGGGCGGGCTCGACAGAGCTGGCTTTGGTGAAGCCGAACAAGTCGGATGATTCGGTATCAATCCCCGGTCGCATACATTGGCGTTGGCGCTGGCAAGGCTGGATCCCGGAATTGGTTGTGAATTCTGACTGCTGTTTTTCTCAGCCGGTAACTTTTAAGTTGTTCCTTGGCTCCGAGCAGTGGCAGCTGTCGATGTCAGACGTCAAAATGAATTTCCCTTTGGCAATTTTGGAAGGGCTGGGCGCACCCTTCAACACATTAAAGCCACACGGTGACCTACAGATAAAAACAAGAAAGATAAAGATGACACTCGCAGATCGAATGATGAAGATCAGTGGTGGCGCAGAGTTTGAAATAGGTAGTCTTAGTTCAGTCTTGTCTCAAGTCAAGCCGATTGGAACCTATACCGTGACCGCTAAAGGTCAAGGTGATCGCATAAGCTTCACACTCAGCACGCGAAGCGGGGCCCTGCAACTCAGAGGCTCCGGCGAATTGCGGCAAAAAACTTTCCGCTTCAACGCTGAAGCCACTAGCTCGCCAGGATATGAGCTGGCCATGTCCAACCTGTTAAATGTGATTGGGCGCCGTTCTGGCAATCGAAGCATCATCTCAATGGAGCGATAAAAATGCAGCAACTAACGGCCTGTTTGATGCGGTCATTCACGGTAGCAACTGCGTTAGCGCTTTGGGTACCAAGTACACATGCGCAAACGCCACCGAGGAACGCGAGTTCGAAACCGCTGGCCCTCAACGACAGTGGCATTACCCTGAACTTCAACAACTCCGAAATCTCCGATGTAGCCATCATCATTGGTACTTTGATGGAGAAGAACGTCGTTATTGATCCGAAGGTGAAGGGATCTATGACGCTAAGGAGTATCACTCCGGTCACGCCGGGTGAGGCTTTTGTTTTGTTCGCGGCACAGCTACGCGCGCAAGGTTTTGCCATCATCGAGAGTGATGGAGTCTACACCGTTCTTCCTGAGGGGGACGCGAAGTTGCGGGCAGCAAAGACGGCATCAGGCCCCTTGCGGAAGTCTGATGGGGGTCAAGTATTGACCAAGATATTTAAGCTTGAACACGAAAGTGCGAACGCATTAGTCCCGATCCTGCGTCCCCTGATTAGCCCGAATAACACGATCAACGCGGTCCCAAATAGCAATGCGCTGGTTATTACTGACTACGCCGACAACCTCAACCGTCTTACGCGGATCATCGCCTCCCTCGACAAAGACAGTTATGGCGAACTGGCGGTGATTCGCCTTACGCACGCGCTTGCAGTTGAGGTTGCGCCGCTGGTTCGTGAGGTCATTGATTCTACAAATGTACCCGCTGGCCGGCAGAAGAAAGATGCCGATTTGCAGCCCATTGTGGTTGCTGACGCACGCACCAATTCTTTACTGATACGGGGTACTTCTGCTGCAATGCTGACGCTGATCCGTTCGGTGACTGATAAATTAGATCAGCCAGCCGCGGAAGGAGAGGTTAAAGCGAGCAGAGATATTCACGTGGTTCGTCTAAAAAACGCAAATGCCGAAGAGCTCGCTGTTACCCTACGTGCTGCCTTGGCCAGCAGTCTCAGCGGTGAAAGAGCTGGTGCCCAGACGTCTGCGGCGGTGACTGCCCAGCAGGCTGCAGCGTTGTCTCGCGGAACGTCCACTGCGACGAAAAACGCCTCCAGTGGCGGTCAGATTCAAGCTGATACATCGACAAACTCATTGATTATTTCGGCACCGGAAGAGCAGTATCGGCAGTTACTTTCCGTGATCGATAAGTTGGATGCGCGCCGGGCTCAGGTATATGTTGAGAGCTTGATAGCTGAAATTAGCGCTGATAAGCTGGCCGAATTTGGCATTCAATGGCAGGGCGTATTGGGTTCCTCTGGTGGTGGCGCAGTCGGCATTTTGGGAACCAACTTTGCCCTTGGAGGGGCCAATATTCTGGATGTAACCAGGGGAGTCGCGACTGGCAATGTGCCGCTGTCGGCCGGGGCTAACCTCGGTATTGTCTCGAGGGTGAACGGTCAGCCAACGCTGGGCCTTCTTGCCCGATTCTTGCAATCCAGTAGTGATGCGAACGTACTTTCAACGCCGAATCTGGTGACGCTCGACAACCACGAGGCCAAAATCGTGATTGGACAAAATGTCCCGTTTGTAACCGGGCAATACACTAACAACAACAGCGCCAACGGGTCGGTCAACCCCTTTCAGACAGTTGAGCGTAAAGACGTTGGCCTGACACTCAGGGTTAAGCCTCAAATCAGCGAGGACGGGACGGTGAAAATGCAAATATTCCAGGAGGTTAGTCGGCTTGATCCAGGGTCTGTCAATTCAGCGGCGGGATTGATTACGCAGAAGCGTTCGATTGAGTCGAATGTGCTGGTCGACGATGGGTCGATTGTCGTGTTGGGTGGATTACTCCAAGATGATGCGGGGCAGGGCGACCAAAAGATACCCGGACTGGGCGATGTTCCCTTTTTTGGTAACTTGTTCAAGGCCGAGTCCAAGAGTCGTCGTAAGACCAACCTGATGATTTTCCTCCGACCTGTGGTTTTGCGTAGTGCGACGGATGTAGAGAAATTTTCAACAAATAAGTACAACGTAATTCGAGATCAGCAGTTGCAGCAACAACCGCAGCTAGGTAGCGACGATAATCGGCAAGACTCTGCTGTAATCCCCGAGCTTAAATTACCGTAACCTGCAGACGCCGCGACATGACCTATCCGTTGAGCTATCGTTTTGCCTCAGAAAATCAGTTATTGGTTGAGGTGTTAGCGGGTGATGTCAGTACGCTCTGGATTTGCGCAACGACAAATCGATCAGCTTGGTCGGAGATTTTCAGAAAGTATGCAGACGTTGAACTGGCTGTGAAGACGTTAGATGTCACCACGCTAAAGGACCGTATTGCTGCCGCCTATTCGACTGATCAATCCAGCGATCGTGATGCCGCCGCGATTGTGAGTGAGGTTGAGTCAGTCGCAGATTTATCGAAGATGATTCAAGAGCTGCCGCCGGTTGAAGATTTGCTTGAAAGTAGTGATGACGCACCAATCATTAGGATGCTCAATGCGCTTCTCATGCAAGCGGCCCGAGAACAGGCAAGTGATATTCACATCGAGCCCTACGACCGGTATTCCTGCGTGCGCTTGCGGATCGATGGCACTTTGCGCGAGCTGGTGCGCCCTAACCGGGCGCTGCACGCGGCACTGATTTCACGCCTTAAAGTGATGGCGGAGTTAGACATATCCGAAAAAAGATTACCCCAAGATGGTCGCATTAGTGTGCGATTGGGGTCTCGGTCGGTTGACGTAAGGGTTTCGACGTTGCCGTGCGCGCATGGTGAGCGTGCGGTGTTGCGATTGCTCGACAAAAGCGCTGTCAATTTGCAACTTGAATCTATCGGTATGTCGGGTAACCTGCTACGACAAGTTAGTGATGTTCTGAAGCAACCGAACGGTTTATTTTTGGTCACAGGTCCTACAGGGAGCGGTAAGACGACGACCCGTTACGCGGCATTGAAGCGGTTGAATGCGCAGCAGGTCAACATCATGACGGTGGAGGATCCAGTCGAGTATGAGTTGCCGGGTATTGGGCAGACGCAGGTAAACAGCAAGATAGACCTCACATTCTCCTCTGCGCTTCGCTCTATCTTGCGACAGGATCCAGATGTGATCATGATCGGTGAGATCCGTGATGCGGAGACTGCTCGAATAGCGGTGCAGGCCTCTTTGACCGGTCATTTAGTGATCGCAACCTTGCACACCAACGATGCGCCGAGTGCGGTGACTCGTTTGACTGATATGGGTGTGGAGCCATATCTGCTCAGCTCCTCGTTGTTGGGCGTTTTGGGACAGCGCCTGGTGCGCAAAATCTGTCTGGCATGTCAGGGTGCAGGGTGCCTGAGTTGCGGACACTCCGGGTATCTCGGCCGTATTGGTGTTTTTGAAATGATGCGCGTGAATGAGCGGATTCGCCAGCTGATCCACGACGGTGCGGCGGAGGCAGATGTCAGAGATGCTGCAATTGATGCGTTGATGCTACCCATGCGTGCGTATGGCCAATCCCTGGTGGAGGATGGCATCACGACGAATGAAGAGTTGTTGCGCGTGACGAAAGATTAACGGTATGCCGCTGTATCGGTATGTTGCGATTCAATCGGATGGTCGGTCGGTAAAAGGACTTGTTACGGCCGACACAGAGAAGCTAGCACGGCAAAAATTGCGGGCGAGTGGCCAGACGCCTGTTGACCTCTCTCTGACGGCCTCGCAGGCATCCAAGGGTATGCCCATCTGGCGCCGCGAAATTCATATGAGCGCGGCGTTTGGCCTCACCGCTCGCGCTCTTTTAATACGGCAACTCTCCAGTCTCACAGAGGGTGGTTTGACGTTGGAGCGGGCATTGCTAGCGCTCCAAGATGACGCGGCGAACCCAAGGCAGCGAGAAATACTCGCGGCGATCCATGGTGACGTAACAGCTGGGGCCTCTCTGTCCAGTGCGTTGGCAAATTTCCCGTCAGAATTCCCGGTCATGGATCGCGCTGTGATCGCGGCTGGCGAACAAGGCGGTCGGTTTTCGGAAGTCCTTACACAGTTGGCTAATGAGCTCGAGTCTGCACACGCTCTTCGTGCAAAGCTCCTGGGTGCCGCGCTTTATCCCGCCATCGTCTCTGTTGTGGCGATGCTCATCACGATTTTTCTGCTCGGCTCGGTTGTGCCACAAGTTACGGAGGTCTTTAGTCAGAACCGCTTCGACCTACCGCCATTGACTGTATTCGTCGTGTCCCTCAGCAATTGGGTCAATGCATGGGGTGGTATTTCGCTTCTAGTCTCTGTTGCCCTTGGTCTTGTCGCGCGGACCCTGCTGTCTTCCGTCCCGCGGTTTCGCTTGCTTTGGCATCAGTATTGGCTCAATGTACCGGTATTCGGGAGATTCATCACGGGTTACAACAGCGCCCGTTTTGCGTCGACCCTCGCTTTGCTGGTCATGGCCGGCGTCCCCATCATAAAGGCGCTGCAAACAGCCGGACAGACGATTACCAATGAGGCATTGAAAGAGATCGTCGTAGATGCAACTGAATCGGTAACCCAGGGAGCTCCTTTGGCCTTAGCGCTCGAATCGGGTCAGCGATTCCCCCGCTTACTGCTCGTATTCATCCGCTTGGGGGAGAAGACCGGAGACTTGCCCACCATGTTGGATCGTGCAGCAAAGCAGCTGAACGCAGACTTGCAACGACGTGCCATCACATGGGCGACTGCGCTTGAGCCCTTGTTGATCGTCGCAATGGGCGGGGTGGTAATGGTTATCGTCCTTGCTGTGTTGTTGCCTATCATTCAACTAAACCAATGGGTCAAGTGACTTGACCGGCTCGCTGCTCGCAGCCAAGGCTTCCAACTGGGGCCTATTTCAATCTCAAATTGCCAAGTTGACTGTTGTTCCGTATAGTCCTTAGAATTCGTGAAAGCGCTTTCAGACGGCAACATATACTTTGGAGACAACATGCGTATGGATGTGGTGGCAGACATTGGCGGGACAAACGCCAGATTTGCTCTAGTGCGAGATGGTGAGTTGGCGGACGTGAAGACGCTCCCAGTTCATGCTTTTGAGGGGGTCGTGGCGGCGTTACATGCGTATCTGGCGTCTGAAAAACGAGGCCACGCTGTTTCAAGTTTCTGCCTGGCCGTCGCGGGGCCTGTACAAGACCAGAAAGCGACACTTACAAATGCCAAGTGGGCATTCGATAGTGAGGCTATCAGGCGTGAGCTGGGAGCGGATACCGTGCATTTGCTGAACGACTGGGAGGCTGTCGCGTGGTCGCTGACGGGACCCCGCTCGGCTGAGCTTGCCTACTTGCATGGCGGACCATCGGACGTCCCGCTGTTTGGGACCCAGGTGCTCATCGGTCCGGGAACCGGCTTAGGCGTCGCCCATTTGTCGGCTACTGCTGAAGGGTTGCAAGTGATCTCGGGAGAGGGGGGGCATGTGACGTGGGCACCCAAAGGGCACCGTCAGTTGCGCTTGGCGCAACTCCTTTATCAGCAAATGGATCATGTGTCCTTTGAGCGGGTAGCCTCCGGCCAAGGGCTGGTCGGTTTGTACGAGGCGATCTGCCAATTGGAAAACCTATCAAAGCAAAACCTCGACCCAGCCGCTATCGTTGCGATGGGATTGTCAAGTCAAAACGCCGCATGCCGAGAAGCGCTGGAAATTTTTCATCATGCGCTGGGGGTGCTGGCTGGCAACCTCGCGCTTGTCTGTAATGCAACGCGGGTATGCCTAGCAGGCGGTGTTGTCGAGCGCTTGGCTGCTGATTTTATTTTCGATAAATTTTGGGATGGTTTCAGTGAAAAAGGGCGCCTTTCTCACTTGCTTCAAAAGACGCCGGTCGCCCGCATCACCAGTGAACAACCAGGATTGGAGGGGTGTCGCGCATGGCTCTCCCAAGTCGGCGCCCGTGAGCTAATGACATGACAATTCAGAACTTCGGGATTCCAGCAGAACGTGTTGCATATTCCGATAACATTGCTCACGCGCCAAATTCGAATTTAAGCGACGCACGTGAAATAACAAAAGAGGTCTGTAATATGAAGGTCACGCTCACCATGGTGGCGAAAGCCGCAGGCGTATCACCAAGCACAGTTTCTCGCATTCTGAACGGGACGGCTGCTGTTGATCCGGAAAAGTCCAGGCGCGTCCGGGAGACGATCGATCGCCTTGGTTTTCGGCCAGATCATGCTGCCAGGACGTTAGCTGGTGGGCGTACTTCGACTGTGGGGGTCGTTACTCAGTTTATTGATAGCCCTTTTTACAGTGAAGTATTGCGGGGTATTGAGAACGAATTACGGCTGCAGAACCACATCCCGCTGTTCGTGAGCGGGCACTGGGATGAGCGAGAGGAGCGCGCATGCCTCGATCTTCTTCAAGATCGTCGTGTTGACGGAATCATCGCCTTAAATAGTTGCCTCTCTGATATGGCGCTTCAGGAGTTGTCTCAGGGGGTGCCGCTCGTGATCACTGGGCGACGCCTTCAGGGCGCGCGCATTGCCAGCTTGGATTTTGACAACATCGGTGGTGCGCGAGCCGCTGTGGAGCATCTGCTTGCGCTCGGCCACGAGCGAATTGCGTATATTTCAGGCCCGACAAATCATCCTGATGCGCGTGAGCGTTTGGGTGGATACATGGCAGCTCTGGGTGCCAGAGCACACCGCGATCCTCGACTAATCGTTGATGCAGATTACCAGGAGGAGGGGGGGCGTGCGGCGACGTTGCAGTTACTCGACTCGGGTGTCGAGTTCACCGCTATCCTTGCTGCGAACGATCAAATGGCGTTTGGCGCCCGGCTTGCTTTGTTCGAGCGCGGCGTGCGCGTGCCAGAGGACGTCTCATTGGTTGGATTTGATGATTTGTACTTTTCAAGGTACACGACGCCACCACTCACAACGGTGCATCATTCTGCTCAAGAACTGGGTCGGCTCGCATCAAAGTCGCTGCTCGCTTTGGTTGCTGGTGAGTCCGTGGGTCATCACCTCATCGAGACGGAGTTTGTCGTCCGCCAATCCTCAGCAACCAGGCAATAAGGGTTATCCCTCTATTTTCGTTCCTGTATTGAGAGTGATAATGAAAGCGCTTTCAAAATCCTTTCAAAGAGCATCATATATGTCTAAAAGACTCGTAGCCCTTTCCATTGCACTTGCTGCCATCAGCGCCCAAGCTGCTGACGTCACCGTAACTGTCGCTGCCTTTCCGGCGGTGGATGAAATCGTCAAAGCTGCCGCCCTTAAGTGGGAGCAAAAAAACCCCGGTGTGAAAGTGAAAGTCATCAGCCGAGCTTATGCAGATCACCACACGGCGATGACCACTTCGCTAGCAACCTCCTCTGATTTACCTGATGTGATGGCGATCGAATACGGCTACCTTGGACGATTTGCACAAAGTGGTGGACTTGTAAACCTCAGCACGTTGGATGCGCGCTTGGACCAACAATTAAAGTCTCTGGTGCCTTACGCTGTGGCCCAAGGCACGTTCGAAGGATTTGGGCAAGTTGCGATACCCACCGACATTGGACCAGGGGCGCTCTTCTATCGGAAAGATCTTTTGGATGCTTGCGGCGCTTCCGAGAAGGATTTGATCAGTTCGTGGGATGGCTATCTCAAGACCGGCGATTGCATCAAAGCCAAAACCGGTGCAGCCCTGATGCCACACGCGCGAGATATCAAAGACATCGTGATTCGAGCCGGCGTGAAGGCTGGGGAGGGCGTTTACTTTGATGCCAACGGCAAATCAGTGGTGGGTACAGCGCCCCGCTTCCAGCAGGCTTTCGAGCTCGCAAAGCAGGTTCGCGAACGTGGCTTGGACGCCAAGATCAACGCGTGGTCGAACGAGTGGGGTGAGGCCTTTAAGCGTGGCACAGTTGCCAGTCAAATGATGGGCGCGTGGCTCGGGGGTCACTTGGCGAACTGGTTAGCGCCAGACACCGCAGGTAAGTGGCGATCCGCAAATCTGCCCAATCAGGCTTATGCCTCATGGGGTGGCACTTTTTATGCTGTTCCGCAGAAAGCTGAAAATAAAAAGGAGGCTTGGGCGCTCATTCAATACTTGACTCAGGATGTGGCGCAGCAGCAGGCAGCACTGGAGAAATTCAATGCGTTCCCGGCTTTAGTGCAGGCGCAAGAGGGTGCGAGCTTTAATGCGCCGATCGCTTTCCTGGGTGGTCAGAGTGCCCGTGCGCAGTGGCGGGAATCAGCATTGAAGATCGTACCAACGAAGGTCTTTAAGCACGATGCTGTAGCTGAGGAGATACTAAACGCTGAATTGGATCAGGTGCTGCTGCGCGGAAAATCTGTTGCAGAAGCCCTGAAGGATGCCGATCGCATGATTACTCGCCGGGCGCGTCGCTGAACCGGGAGCTGACGTGGCACCCTATTGGCTCTTATCGCCCTTTCTGTTGCTCTTTTTAGTCTTTGGACTATTTCCGATCGGTTTTTCATTTTTCCTGATGTTTCAGGCCTGGGACCCTGTGCAGGGTCTCAGTTCAATGACCTATGTTGGTCTCGAAAATATCGCGTTTGCGATCGAGGATCCGTTGGTTTGGCTGTCACTGAAAAATACGCTTTGGTTAGCCATCGTTTCGGGGCTGCCCCAACACCTGGTCGCGATCCCGATGGCCTATTTCATCAATGAGTTCCTGGGGAAGTGGCGTAACGCTGCGATGGGCGCGTATTTTTTACCCTACATCACCTCAACGGTGGCGATTGCGATCATGTTCAGTTCTTTGTTTTCCACCGATTACGGAGTGGTGAACGTCGTACTGACACACATGAGCGAATGGCCACTTGTAGGGTGGTTGTTCCCGGGCGCAAACGTGGACTGGCTCGGTCAAGCGGAGACCATTAAGCCGGTTGTCGCCATGGTCGTGTTTTGGCGATACGTCGGTTTCAATGTCATTTTGTATGTGGCCGCGATGCAAGGGATCCCACGTGATCTCTACGAGGCGGGCCGCATGGACGGGGCGAGTAATTTGAGACTTTTCTGGCACATTACGTTGCCGCAACTGAAGCCAATGATGTATTTCGGCACTGTGCTGAGTGTGGTTGGTGGCCTGCAGCTTTTTGAAGAACCGTTCATTTTGACCGGTGGACGCGGCGGGCTGGAGTACTCGGGGATGACAACCGCCATGTACATGTACCGGACCGCCTTTGAGTTTAATGACTTTGGGCTTGCTAGTGCAATTTCCTGGTTCTTATTCATCATCATCGCGTTACTCACATGGTTGACGAATCGGGCATTCAAAGACAGGACGGGTGCTGCATGAACACGACGCAAAAGAGAAATAATTCGGAAGGCGCAGCCTTGGCGTGGACAGGTCGTGTCTTCCTTGCGTTAGGCGGGATCGCGATGCTGGCTCCGTTCTTTTTCATGTTTGTGTTCGCCACACATACGCGCGCAGATATTTTCAGCGTGCCACCACCACTGTTCTTTAGCGATCATTTTTTTGAAAACATTCAAATCTTGATGGCCAAAATTCCGTTCTGGCGTAATCTCGGTCTGTCTTTGTACGTTGGAATCATGGCGACAGGTCTCACGCTGTTGTTCTGTTCCATGGCCGGATTCGCATTTGTGGCGTATGAATTCCGATTCAAAAAAGCGCTGTTTGCATTGGTGATGGCAACGATGCTGGTCCCAGCCTTTTTAGGCATGATCCCCACCTTCATGATCATGGATGGCCTGGGGTGGATCAACCAGCCGCGCGCACTCTATTTGCCGGCTGCAGCGCCCGCGATGGGTATTTTCCTAATGCGGCAATACATCTCGTCCGCAATACCCAAAGATCTGTACGAAGCCGCTCGGATGGACGGCTGTTCCGAATGGTCAGTTTACTGGCGGGTCGTCGTGCCATTGCTGGGTCCCGCTTTCGGGACGCTCGGTTTAATTACCTTCATCGCCTCATGGAACAACTTCATGGGACCGCTGGTTGTTATGCGTACGCCGGAGATGTACACATTTCCGCTGGCACTTCGCAGTGTTCAGAGCCCAGTCGATACCGAATGGGGTGCACTCATGGCCGGCTCCGCAGTAGCGGTGATTCCGCTTTTAATCATTTTTGTGTTTAGTTCTCGGCGTCTTATCGAAGGTTTGACTGCCGGAGCCGTAAGAGGTTGAGAAAAAAATGAATGATAGATCCATAGGGGAAGTGCCTGAGCTCTCGTTAAAGCGCACTGATTTCCCGACCACTTTTGTCTGGGGGGTTGCGACGGCCGCTTATCAAATAGAGGGGGCCGCAAAGGAGGGTGGCCGTGGCGAATCTGTGTGGGATCGTTTCTGTGACCAGAGTGGCACTATCGCCGATGGAAGCAGTGGTCTGATCGCCTGTGATCACTACCACCGAATGCCCGCGGATGTCGCGCTTATGGCTGACATGGGGGTTGAAAATTATCGTTTCTCCATTGCTTGGCCACGTGTTCAACCCGATGGCGAGGGGGCCTGGAACGAAGAGGGTTTTGCGTTCTATGACAGGTTGCTCACTGCCCTAGAGGCCAAAGGTATCAGGGCGCACCTCACACTTAATCACTGGGATTTGCCGCAGGCTCTCCAAGACAAGGGCGGTTGGGCGGCGCGCGAGACCTGCGCTTTCTTTGTGCGATATGCGCAAGAAGTTACCAAGCGATTTGGACATCGTTTGGCGTCACTCGTTACTCATAACGAACCCTGGGTAGTGGCGGTTTTAGGTCATCAGGACGGTATTTTTGCGCCAGGTTTGAAAGCGCGTTCAGTAGCGTTTCAAGTTGCGCACCACTTGTTGCTGAGTCACGGAATGGCAGTCGCAGCGGTGCGTGAAACGCACCCTAATTTGGAACTGGGTATCGTCTTAAATCTTTCCCCAATCTATCCCGCCAGCGAGGCTGCGGCTGACATTGCGAAGGCCAAACTTGACGATGGTTATATTGTTCGTTGGTACATGGATCCTCTTTTCAAAGCCGCATACCCACAAGATGTTTGGGATGACTTAGGTTCTGATGCGCCAGTGGTGCTCGACGGCGATATGGATACGATCGCGCAACCGTTAGATTTTGTTGGCGTCAACTACTACACACGTAACTTCTCATCAAGCGGTAACCCTTGGGATGTGCGCGCAAATGCAGCGCGCGTGACTGACATGGGATGGGAGGTTTTCCCGCAAGGACTTACCGAGTTGCTCGTGCGCT